>Ga0308395_1000083_pt1 | contig 89141 bp, 81 predicted proteins | sample Hotspr20SampleP4_FD_202097 | JGI IMG/M metagenome (GOLD analysis project Ga0308395, IMG submission 202097) | Hot spring phototrophic mat microbial communities from Mushroom Spring, Yellowstone National Park, Wyoming, United States - 20050930_P4 ... | reverse complement strand
GAGTGTGGTGCGCACCATGACCGAGACCTCAACGCAGCGCGGAACCTGAAACGGCTGGCAACCGAAACTGCCCTACCCGTGGCGAGTCCGACCAGTAATGGCGGCGCTGCGGCGGGGATGGCCCCCGCCGTAGTCGGGAAAGTCACGCCTGTCAGAGACGACGGTGGTCAACAAGACACGTCGGGGCAGGAAGAGAAGTGTGCGCACTTTTGCGCACTTTCTTGATAGCAGCTGGGATTACGTGGGAAAACCAGAAGAAGGACTGCCACAGGTGGCCATCGAACAGCTCCGCCCGGGGGTCCATATCCGGATCGATCTGCCGTGGCTGGATCACCCCTTCTGGTTCAACTCCTTCACCATCCGCGATGAGGCGCAGCTCAACGAGCTCAAGGCCTTAGGGATTTCCCAGGTGCGCTGGGATCCAAAAAAGAGCCGGGTGAAACCGCTACCCAAGGCGCCCCCCGGCACGGCTCAGGCAAACGAGGCTAAAAACCCAGAGACCAGGAACCGCTTGGCCGCAGAAGAGCGGGAGGCAATTCGTGCCGAGAAGCGGCGGCGCCACGAGCAGGTGGTGGCGATGCGCCGCACACTGGTCCGCTGTCAAGAGGCTTACCAAGAGAGCGCCCGGCAGACCAAAGCGGCGCTGACGGCAATCGGCCGCGGTCATCCCGAAGGGGTGGCGTTGGCCCAGCGGGTGGCTGCTGAGGCGGCCGAACGGTTCACCCCGCAGGCGGAGGTAGTGCTGCAGCTCATTGCCGAACATGCCCAGGATGAGGGGGCAACTGGTCACGCGCTCAACGTGATGGTGGTGGCGCAGATGCTGGCCCACCGGATGGGGTTGCCGATCGAGATGATCGAAGCGGTAGGAAGCGCTGCGCTGCTCCACGACATCGGCAAAATCCGTATCCCCACAAGTGTCCTCTATAACCCAAAGCGCACCCGTAGCGAGGAGGAGCTCTACCGGTTACACCCCGTCTATGGTGATGAGCTGCTGGCCCAGGTCCCGGGGATGAGCGAAGCGGTGCGGCAGTGGGTGCGCGGGCACCATGAGCGGGTCGATGGCAAGGGGTTTCCCGACCGGCTGCGGGGTGAGGCGGTGCCGCTGCCGGCTCAGATTATCGGTTTGGCCAACCGCTTCGACAACCTCTGTAACCCCCTGCCCGGAGTTCCGGCGCTGCCGCCAGCTAAAGCGGTGGCCTGGCTCTACCGCCATGAGCAGGGGGCTTGGGATGAGCGGCTCTTTACCACCTTCGTCAAGATGATCGGCGTCTATCCGCCAGGGACCTTCGTGTGCCTTTCCAACGACATGGTCGGGATGGTGGTGCGCACCAATGCCAGAGCACCGCTCCTGCCGTGGGTTTTGGTCTATGAGCCGAATACGCCGCGCAGCGAGCTGGTGGCGATCGACCTCTGCGAAGTGCCCGAAGTGACGATTGCCGCAGTGCTTGCCCCGGAACAGCTCCCCCCAGAGGTGGTCGAAGTGCTCGACCCGCGCTGCAAGGTGCGCTACTTCACCGATCACGTTGCGCCCGCTTCCTCGCGGGGGTGACCGTAACCAAGGAGCAGATGGTGCGTTGTTTTATCACCGGTACGGCCGGATTCATTGGGTTTCATCTGGCAAAGCGGCTCTTAGAGGCTGGCCACGAGGTGGTCGGCTTTGATGGGTTGACCCCTTACTATGACGTGGCGTTAAAGCGCCGCCGCCATGCGCTTTTGGCCGACTATGCTCGCTTTTCTGCCGTAGAGGGGCTCTTGGAAGAGGCGGCAACACTCCATGCGGCGATCGACCGGGCTGAACCGGAGGTGATCGTTCATCTGGCCGCGCAGGCAGGGGTACGCTACAGCATCAGCCACCCCGAAACCTACGTTTCGGCCAACCTGGTTGGCACCTTCCACCTTCTGGAGGCTGCGCGGCGTATCCAGCCGCGCCACCTGCTGCTTGCTTCCACAAGCAGCGTCTATGGAGCCAACCCGACGATGCCATTTACTGAGACGCAGCCAACCGACTCCCCGCTTACCCTTTATGCTGCGACCAAAAAGAGCAACGAGGTGATGGCCCATGCCTACGCCCACCTCTTTGCCATTCCGACCACCGCCTTTCGCTTCTTCACCGTCTATGGGCCGTGGGGGCGGCCCGATATGGCCCTTTTTCGTTTTACCCAGGCGATCCTCAGCGACGAGCCAGTCCCGCTCTTTAACCGCGGCGAGATGGCCCGCGACTTTACCTATGTTGATGATCTGGTGGTGGCGATCGAACGGCTACTGCCGCTTGCTCCACCAGCGGTGGCTGAACGCGACCAAGCGGCAGCAATTCCCGGCGATACCTTAAGCCCGGTGGCCCCGTGGCGGGTAGTCAATATTGGCAACAATACGCCTGTGCGGCTCCTTGACTTCGTTGCAGCGATCGAAGCGGCTACCGGCAAAAAGGCTAAACTCGACCTGTTGCCGATGCAACCGGGGGATGTGCCGGCCACCTGGGCCGATACGGGACTTTTAGAACGGTTGATCGGATTTCGACCGCAGACGCCGGTGCGCGAAGGGGTGGCTCGGTTCGTTGCCTGGTTCCGGGACTACTATGGTTGCTGATGCGATCGCTGTTTTTGGCGCGCGGCAAAACAACCTCAAGGGGATTTCGCTCACCGTCCCTAAAGGGCGACTGGTAGCCATCACCGGTCCCTCCGGGGCAGGGAAGTCGTCGCTGGCGCTGGAGATTCTCTATGCCGAAGGGCAGCGCCGCTACGTCGAGACCTTCTCCCCATACGCGCGGCAATTTTTCGAGCGGCTCGATCCCCCAGCCGTGGATGCAGTGACTGGGGTGCTTCCTGCGGTGGCGCTTGAGGCAGGCGGGACGGTGCGCACGGCGCGGGCAACCGTTGGGACACTTACCGAGATCGACGATCTGGTCAAAGTGATCTGGGCGCAGGCCGCCACCTGGCACTGCCCGGCGTGTGGGGTGGCGGCGCGCTCCTTTCCCGATGGGTTGGCTGCCGCTTGCTGGTTCATCGAGAAGGGGGGCATGACGGCCGAGCGGCTGGTGGTGGCCTGGCCACTTCTTGTTCCACACGACTGGCCAAGCGAAGCGGCATGGCAGGCGCTTCAGGCCCAGGGATTTACCCGCGTGGCCGGTGCTTCGCCCAGCAGCAAAGGGCAGACCTGGTGGGTGGTAGGCGACCGGCTGCGCGTCGATGATGCGAGCAAAAGTCGCGAACGGTTGGCTGAGGCGCTGACCAGTGCCGCCGCACGCGGCGATGGGGTAGTACTGGTCGGCGACTGGGCGGCGGTCCATTCCTGGGTCGTCGAGGGCGGCTCCCCGCCGGTATGGCACGGCGCGCACCCGGGCCTGAGGTGGGTGTCGCTTGCCGAGCCGGTCTGCCCGCAGTGCGGCACGCCCGCCCCGGCGCCGACGCCAGCGCTCTTTTCGTTCAACCACCCGCTTGGGGCTTGTCCTACCTGCCGTGGCTTTGGCGACCAGCTGACGATTGACTGGGGCAAGGTGATCCCTGACCCGACCCGCTCGCTGGCTCAAGGGGCGATCCGCCCCTGGCAGCGCGGCGAGTCGGCGCAGTGCCAGCTTGAGCTTGAAGCCTTTGCCCGGGCGCGCGGTGTGCCGATGGATGTGCCTTGGCGCGATCTGCCCGAAGCGGTGCAGCGCTGGGTGATCGACGGCGACCCCGAATGGGAGAGCTGGGAGAAGAGTTGGCCAACCCACTGGTACGGCGTGCGCCGCTACTTCGAATGGGTTGAGGCGCGCAGCTACAAGATGGCGATGCGCGCGCTGCTTGCCCGTTACCGCCGCGCCGAACGCTGCCCCACCTGCCGCGGGAGGCGGCTGGTGGCCGAGGCCCTTGCCTGGCGGATCGATGGCTACGACGTTGCCCAGTTTCGCGCGCTGCCCGTTACCGCCGCGCGCCAGTTGTGGATGGCGCTACCCAGCGCCCGTTGGCCGCGCGGGGTACGCCTGGCCTGGGAGGAGGTGGCCCAGCGGCTCTCTTACCTGGAGGAGGTAGGACTTGGTTACCTCACGCTCGATCGCGCTGCGCGCACCCTCTCGGGCGGCGAGCTACAACGGATCCGGTTGACCACGGCGCTTGGGGTTCAGCTGACGCAAACCCTTTTCGTGCTCGAGGAGCCTACGGCAGGATTGCACGCCCGCGACGTCGATCGGGTGATCGCCGCAATGCGTGCGCTCACCACACTGGGCAACACGGTGGTGGTGATCGAGCATGACCCGCAGGTGATCGCCTCCTCCGACTGGGTCATCGACCTGGGCCCCGGCTCAGGCGAAGCGGGCGGCGAGGTGGTTTTCGCTGGCCCGCCCGCGGCGCTTGCCAACAGAGCGACAAAGACGGGGCAAGCGCTCGCTGCCTGGTGGCAGCGGTGGCGGGGTAAAGTGGTATCAGGACCCAAGAGAGCGGCAGTGGTGCCGCCGATGGGGTCTCCTGCCGATGCGTCACCGCACCGGGGTAAAGAGAAGCCGCATGAGGCAAGCCCCCGCTTCTTTACTGCTCTACCGCCCCTTCCCGCTGTGCGCCTGACCGTCAGCCAACGGCACAACCTGCGCCATCTCTCGGTTGCTCTGCCGCTTACCGGGTTGACGGTCATTGCTGGCGTTTCGGGGTCGGGGAAGTCGACGCTGGTTGACGAGGTGCTTGTTGCCGCGGCGACTGCTGCGCTTACTGGCGACCCTTTGCCAGAGGGGATTGCCCTTGACTGGTTGCCCGAAGGGGATCCGCCGGTGGCTCAGGTGGTCTGGGTTGATCAGACGCCGCTTGCCCGCAGCGCCCGCTCAGTGCCGGTGACCGTCCTCGGCCTATGGGAACAGTTCCGCCGCGCCTTTGCCCGCACCCCGGAGGCCAAAAAGCGCGGTCTTAACGCTGCTGCCTTCTCATTCAATAGCGGCTCGGGCCGCTGTCCTGCTTGTCAGGGGGCAGGATTGACCCGGATCGAAATGCAGTTTCTGGCCGACGTCTACCTGCGCTGCCCGGTCTGCGGTGGCAGCCGTTTTCGCCGTGAGGTGCGCGAGGTGACCTGGCTAGGGGCTGGCGTTGCAGAGTGGCTCGCCATGACGGTGAGCTCTGCTTGTGCCCGGTTGGCAAGCGACCCGTTGGGGCGCAAGATTGCCGAGCGTTTGGCGATTCTTGAAGCGCTCGGACTGGGCTACCTGCGGTTGGGGCAGCCGACACCGACCCTCTCCGGTGGTGAAGCGCAGCGACTCAAGTTGGCAGCGGCACTTTCCGAGGCTCGGCAGGAGCAGGGACGGCGGTTGATCATCCTGGATGAACCGACCACAGGGTTACATGAAAGCGAGGTGGTTCAGCTCATGGCCTTCCTGCGTGCCCAGGTGGCAGCAGGCGATGCGGTGGTAGTGGTTGAGCACCACCACGACGTGATCGCTTCGGCCGACTGGGTGATCGAACTCGGCCCTGAAGGGGGGGATGCGGGGGGGCAGGTGGTCTATGCTGGTCCTGCCGCTGGATTGGCCCAGGCGCAGACGGCCACCGGCCGGCTCATGGCCGAAGCGCCTGCTCCGCTTCCCCGCGCCGCCGAACCCGTGGTCCGCTATGGGGGGATAATCGCCAACTTCTCCGAGATGGTTGGGGAAAGGGGTGCGGTACGCTTAGCTCCCCCAGGAGCGATTGCTGTGGTTGGCGCGCGCGAGCATAACCTTAAAGGGATCGACGTGACCATCCCGCACGGGCGGTTTTCGGTGATCACCGGGCGGTCGGGGTCAGGGAAGTCGACGCTTGCCTTCGACATCCTCTTTGCCGAGGGGCAGAGGCGGTATCTCCTCGCCCTCGATGCCTTTGCCCGCCAGTTTGTCCAACCCCCGCCGCCGCCTCAGGTCGAGCGGCTTACTGGGTTGCCGCCGACTGCGGCAATCGAACAGCGCACAAGCCGCGGCGGGTGGAAGAGCACGGTGGCAACCCTTGCTGAACTCTCCCCCTACCTGCGCCTTCTGTGGACCAAGCTTGGCTTGCCCCACTGCCCGGCTTGCGGGACGGCGGCGACCCAACGGAGCGCCGAAGCGTGGGCGGCAGCGCTCTGGCAGACGGGGCAGCCGCCCGAGGTGGTCTGCGCGGCGCTTGTGCGCCGGCGCAAGGGGGTCTATCAGGAGCTTGCCGACTGGGCGGCGGCGCGCGGTTATACCACCCTGTTCGTCGACGGGGTGGAGGTGCCTACCCACCCGTGGCCCCGCCCCGACCGCTTTCGCGAGCATGAGATCGACCTGCCGGTAGTGCGCCTGCCGCAGAGTGAATGGGAGCTTGCCCAGGCGATTGCCCAAGCTTGGCGTCTTGCCGACGGTTGGGCTAAGGTCGCCTGGGGCGGCCGGTGGCAGGCGGTGAGCCGCCACGCCGTCTGCCCCAGCTGTGGGATGGCACTGCCGCCGCTCGACCCGCGCCTCTTTTCCCCCCATTCGCCGCTTGGCTGGTGTCCCGACTGCTTGGGGACTGGGCGGCGGTTGCGCCAAAGGGGGAACGCCGAGACGATCGAGATGCCTCGCTCCTTTGGCGAAGCAGCCGAGTGGGAGGCGCGCCATGTGGCTGCTGACGAACCCTGTCCAACCTGTGCTGGCAAGCGGTTGCGCCCAGAGGCGCTGGCGGTAACTGTGGCAGGGTTGCGCTGGGAGGCACTTGAGGTAATGACCATTGCTGAGGTGGCGCGCTGGTTTGAAACGCAGGCTGGCATCTGGGCGACCGACCCCCAAGCTGCTGCCGTGACCGGCGAACTGTTGCCCGAGTTGCAGGCGCGCCTAGCTCTTCTTGCCGAGCTGGGGATCGACTATCTCAGGCTCGATCGCGCTGCGCCTACCCTTTCCGGGGGCGAAGCGCAGCGGATCCGGCTGGCTGCGCAACTGGGGAGCAATCTGACTGGGGTGGCCTATGTGCTGGATGAACCGACAATCGGCCTACACCCCCAGGATGATGCCCGACTGGTGGCAATCCTTAAGCGGTTGTGCGATCGGGGGGCGACGGTGATCGTCGTCGAACACGACCCGCGGGTGATTCGCGAAGCCGACTGGCTGATCGATCTTGGCCCCGGTTCGGGGGAAGCGGGCGGCGAAGTGGTTGCTGCTGGTCCTCCGGCAGAGGTCTTTGCCCACCCCACTTCTTGCACGGCGCAGATGATGCGCTCCGGTATCGCCCATCGCCTATGGCCCGAGCGTCCCGCTGCCACCCAGTGGCTGACGATCGTTGGGGCCAACCGCCACAACCTGCGGGAATTGACCGTCGATCTGCCGGTTAATCGGCTGACGGTAGTAGCTGGGGTCTCCGGTTCGGGCAAGTCGACGCTGGTTCATGAGGTGCTGGTTGCTTCGGCGATGCACCAGCAGGCGGTTGGGTGCCGCGAGGTGCGCGGGTTCGAGCAGATCGGCCGGGTGGTCGTCGTCGACCAGAGCCCCATCGGCAAGACAAGCCGCTCCTGCCCCGCAACCTACCTGGCTCTTTTTGACGCGATCCGCACCCTCTTTGCTGCTACACCGCAAGCGCGGGCGCGCGGCTACTCGGCCAGCTTCTTTTCATTTAATAGCGGCGCCGGACGCTGCCCTATTTGCGGCGGTAACGGCTGGGTGGCTGCCGAAATGGCCTTTCTTCCCACCGTGCGCGAGCCGTGCGAGGCCTGCAACGGCAGCCGCTATCGCCGCGAGGCGCTGACTGTCACCTACCGTGGCCGAACGATTGCCGAGGTGTTGGCCATGACTGCGGAGGAGGCAAGCACCTTTTTTGCTGCCCATCCGCGGATTGCTGCGCCGCTCAAGCTGATGGTCGATGTCGGGTTGGGTTACCTGCGCTTGGGCCAGACAAGCGCTACCCTCTCCGGTGGGGAGGCGCAGCGGCTCAAGCTCGTTGCCGAACTGGCGCAGCCAGCGCCGCGGCCAACCCTTTTCGTCCTGGACGAACCAACGGTTGGGCTCCATCTAGCCGATGTGGCGCTCCTGTTGCCGGTGCTCCACCGTTTGGTCGATGCCGGCCATACTGTCGTGGTAATCGAACACGATCCGGACTTGTGGCAGGAGGCCGACTGGTTGATCGAACTCGGCCCTGGCGGTGGAAGCGACGGCGGGCGGCTGCTCTACGCTGGGCCAGTAGCTGGGTTGGCTGCTGCTGATACCCCAAGCGGACGGGTTTTACGCGCCTGGCGCTTAGCAAGCGGCACGGGGGCAGAGGGGGGCGCTGCCCCATTGGATATCATTGGCGAGCGAACCAATTTGGAGAAAAGCACATGAGCATCGAGCAAGCAGAGGAGAGGCTGAAGCGCTCCGCTCACTCCTTGTCAAACGAAACTGCAAAGGAGCGCGGCGATCGTTTGCCTGCGGGTAAGGGGCCGTCGACTGCCCGGCAGCCAGTTTGGGATCCGCTCCTGCGCCTCTTTCATTGGCTCCTTGTAGCGGCTGTGTTCGCTGCGGTGGTCACCGGCAAGATCGGCGGGACGAGTATCGAGTGGCATGGCCGATTGGGGGTGGTCATCGCTGGACTTCTGGCCTTTCGTCTCACCTGGGGGGTGATCGGCCCATCTACGGCCCGTTTTGCTTCGTTTGTGCGCGGACCACAGGCCATTGCCGCTTACCTGCGCGGGACGTGGCACGGGATCGGCCACAACCCGCTCGGGGCCCTTTCGGTGGTCGCGATGCTTACCGCCCTCACCCTTCAGGTAGGGTTGGGGCTTGTCTCTTACGACGAGATCGCTTTTCGCGGACCGCTCGCTCGGCTACTTCCTGAGGTGTGGCAGGTGCGGGCAGCAAGCTGGCACCGGCCCCTTGCCTGGGCTGTGGTGGCCTTGGTGCTCATCCATGTAGCGGCGATTCTCTTCTACCGGCTGGTCAAAGGGGAAGACCTGGTTTGGCCGATGATCACCGGCTATCGAGAGGGAGCAGCGGATAGACTGATTGCCGATGGGCAAGCCCCCAACTGGGAGCGGCGCGACTACTGGGTGCGAGGGGCATTCGCGCTGGCTGTTGGGGTGGCGGTGGCGGTGGCAGCTAGCGGAATCTGGCTCTCGCCACCACCGACCGCAGCGGTGGCGCCTCAGTGGTGAGACGATTCAAGACCTAGGGGATTACTCGTCGGCGCGGTATTTGTCGTGGCACGCTTTACAGGCTTTGCCGACTTCGCCAAACTGGGCCTTGATCTCGTCCTTGTTGCCCATTGCGGCCACTTCGGCAAGTTTGTTCGCCTGTTCGGTGAAATTGATTGCGATTTTGCGCACTTCCTCCTGTTCTTTGAAGAAGGCCTCCTTAAGGCGCGACTTTTTGAATCCGACCACGCCAACCGTATCGGGCGAATAGAGCGCCCCCATCCCGGAGTTGGCGATTGCGGCAATGACGTTGGCTGCTGCCGAAACCTGCGGTTGGCTAAAGGGGGCCGATCCCTCCACCATCGCCTTGATCTTGCCCATGTTCCACGACATGGTGGTGTAGGCGGCCTGGCGGAATTTGACCTTCTCTTCAGGCTTGAGCTCCTGGGCCTGCAGGCTGCTGGCGGCGCCAGCAAGAAGGGCGGCAGCAGATGAGATCAGCAGGAAGCGTTTCATGGTTCACTCCTTGTGGGTTGGGACGGGTCAACCTTAGCACAACCATCGGCAAAATTAAAAGGGGACGGGAACTATCTGCACCGTGGGTTGTGAGCGAAAAAGCCTCCTTACGGCCTTACTGGATACTTCTGCTCCATCATCTCGCCAATGAGTCGGATCACGTCGCTGCTTCCAGCCTCCGCTTCGCGCATTGCCGAAACGATGGTTTCCAGGATCTGGTCGTTGTGCAGCCAATCCTCTTTGGCGTGGGCAATCGCCCGATGAACCCCACGATGGACCTGTTGGTGCGGCGCTTCCAGCGCGCGGTAGGCGCTCAGGTGGCTAAAAGCGACCTTGCCGTACCCTTCGTAGTACCATTTGCCTAAGCGGGAGTTGAAGTGGTCAACGGCTACCGCTTTGGCCTCTTCCCCTTCGCCGCCTTTTTCGACGGCAACGTAACTACGCTGCATGTAGATCACATGGTCCAGCTTCACCAGGCTGGCAAAGGCGAGGTCTTTGGCCCGGTTAAGTGCAGCAATGGTGGCGGCAGCGCTTTTGGCGACTTCAGCAAACTGGCCCTCAAACCCGGTAACGGTTGCGCCCACCCGGTCGGTGATCTGGGAGAGGGCCAGGGTCTGACCAACCATCTGGTCGACCTCCTGGCGCAGGTTGTGCATCACCTGACCGATCTCCTCAGTGGCTTTACGCGTCCGTTCGGCCAGTTTGCGCACCTCGTCGGCAACAACGGCAAAACCGCGGCCAAGTTCCCCAGCGCGGGCCGCTTCGATCGCGGCGTTCAACGCCAGCAGATTGGTCTGCTCGGTGATGTCGGCAATAAGCTGCACCGCCTTGTCGATCTGGCTGCTTGAGTGTTCAAGCGCTCGCGCAGTGGCCGCCGTCTCGTTCATCTTAGCGGTGACTTCGGCTAGCGCAGCAGTGATCGTCTGAACCGTTCCCTGACTATTGGCGGCATGCTCCTGGTTGGCCTGGGCGATCTTAAGGACGCCGTCCATTTCGTTGCCCACCAGCACCAAGTCGGCCTGGTTGCCGGCAAGATTAGCAAGCAGTTTGCCGGTGTTGATCTGATGAAGTTCGCTCATTAGGCGGTTTTTCTGCGAAAATTCGTCGGCCTCCTTCATCGCCCGGAGCGCTTCGTTGATTTCGGCCATCGCCCGGGCAAATTCGCCCGGCATCCCGTCGGCAAGGGCTTTGCGGTGATAGTCGCGCTGTTGCGCGCGCAGGAAGCAGGTGTTGACCTCCTTGAAAAAGGCTTCGACGATGTCGAGGAATTCGTTGAATTCCCAGGCGACCTTGCCGATCTCGCCCAACCCTTTGGTATGGGTGATGCGGTGGTAGAGGTTCCCCTCTTTGACCTTCCGCAGCGCCTCGGCGATTTGGGCCAGCGTGGCAAAGGGCTTGAGCAGCGAGCGATAGACCCAAAAGGCCAGCGCGGCGGCGACAAGCGGCGCAACCACATTGGGGATTTGCGGGCCGTTCTGGTATAGGGAGAGGGCAGCCATCGCCCAGATGATGACCACGAGAACCAGCAGCGACCAGCGGATACGGGTCAGTAAAAAGGGGATGGAGTGGCTGATCGGGCTGGTCGGTTGTTCCAACCGTTCAAGTTCGCTCATGGCAATCTCCGGTCATCGATCGTGATAGAGGGAGAGAATTTAGGAGAACGAGTTACCAGTGGTAGAGCGAGAGGACCAGCGTTTCGTAGTCGGTCTTCATTTCCGCAAGCTTCTGGGTAAGCCAGGCAAGGGAAGCATCGCAGGCGCTGGCTGGCCCCGCTTCGCGTTCGATTCTGAGCATCTCGGCATAGAGCGGGACGACCGTCTCGATTGCCTGGCGCGGCGCCTGGCGGCGCACCGAGAAGTAGCCGACCGTTCGTCCCGCTTCGATATCTGGGGTGACGTTGGCAAAGACCCAGTAGTAGTGGCCTTCGGAGGTCATATTTTTGACAAAGCCAAACCACTCTTTGCCGCTTTTGAGGGTGTCCCAGAGGTGTTTAAAGGCGCCGCGCGGCATGTCGGGGTGGCGAACGATGTTGTGCTGTACGCCCAAGAGCGCTTCTTCGGGGTAGTTGGACACCCGCATGAAGACGCGATTGGCATAGGTGATCCGCCCGGTGGGATCGGTTTTGCTGACAATGATCTCGCTAGGGGAGAAAGTAACCTCGGTCTGGGTTGGGGTAATGCGCGGTTTCATCCTTCCCTCTTGCTGCTACTGGCTTTGTCCATTATATAACGGTAAGGGTTACAAAAACTTGACCCGTAAAGGCAAAAAAGAGAGGGAAAGGGGCGCCTTCTCCCCCGACTGGGTCAGGGGAGAGGGCTTGCGAAGGCGAGCAGGAGGTGTTTGAGCGTTTCGTTAGCGCTTAATGGCGAGGAAAAGGCGCGTACCGTTGCGGTCGAGAAGCAGCGCAAAGCGTTTGCCCGCTTGCTTGAGCGCAGTGCGCAGCTCCTGTGGGTTGCTGACTGGCTGCTGGTTTACTGCCAGGATGATGTCGCCAGGGCGCACGCCAGCTCGCGCCGCCGGGCCGGCAACGGCGGTGACCATGACGCCGCTGTCGACACCGCGGGCGCGCATCTCTTGAGCGGTAAGGGGACGCACGGTAAGGCCTGCGGTCGCTTCGTCGGTATCGCCGCGTCTACCGGTTTGCGGTGGGGGGGAATCGTCCAGTTCGCTTAAGGTGACCGTTTGCTCGAGCCGTTTGCCTTGGCGAAGCACGGTAAGGCGCACCTTTTCGCCGGGGCGCCGTTCGCCGATCAAGCGCGGCAGATCCCCCGACTCTTTCACTTCGGTGCCATCGACGGCTAGGATAATATCGCCCACTTGTAGGCCCGCCCGCGCGGCAGGGCTATCCGGTTCGATTTGCGCAATCAGCGCACCGCGCGGCTGCTCAAGCCCGAAGCTGCGCGAAAGCTCTTCGTCCATTCCCTGGATAAGGACGCCAAGCTTACCCCGCTGCACCCGGCCATACTGGATCAACTGATCCTTGACTTTGAGGGCCACATCGATCGGAATGGCAAAGGCGATCCCCATGTAGCCGCCGGAGCGCGAGTAGATCATGCTGTTGATGCCAATTACTTCGCCAGCCAGGTTAAAGAGCGGGCCACCGGAGTTGCCGGGGTTGATCGCAACATCGGTCTGGATAAAAGGGACGTAGGTCTCGTCGGGCAAGCGGCGCGACTTGGCTGAGATGATTCCAGCAGTCACCGTCTGGTCGAGCCCAAAGGGTGCCCCAACGGCGATCACCCATTGGCCAACACGCGCTGCGTTTGGGTCGCCAAAGCGCACGGTTGGCAGGTTGGTTGCATCGATCTTGACGACCGCTACATCGGTCCGTTTGTCGATGCCAACAACACGCGCAGCGAATTCGCGGCCATCGGCTAGGCGCACCGTCAGCTCGGTTTCGCCACCCTCCTCGTTGCTGACCACATGGGCGTTGGTAAGGATGTAGCCGTCTGGGCTGACGATAAAACCTGACCCGACCCCGCGCCGCACTTCCCCTCCGCCACCGCGGCCGTGCGGGTTGGGTACGATTCCCGGTGGGATGGGGAGGCCAAAGCGGCGGAAAAATTCGAAGAAGGGGTCGCCCTCGTCAAAGGGAAAGGGGAACGCTTCGCTTGGGCTGCGCGCCACAGTGGTCTTGACCGAAATATTGACCACCGACGGTTTGACCTGTTCGGCCAAGTCGGCAAAGTCGGGGAGCGCGGCACGGGCGTCGTTGCGGCCAAAGAGGGCCGGCAGCGCCCCCCCGTCAGCGTGGGTAGGGGCAAACGGCAGCAGCGTGAGGGCAATCAGCGCGGTAACCAACGCAACCGGCCGTCGAGATAGGGAAGTAGCCATCGTCAATTCCTTCTTTTTTGTAGGGATGGGGCGTTAGACATCCCATTGGCTGGAGGTTCCGCTACAATAGGCAGGAACGGTTGGGGAACGAGGTTCATGACACTTAACGAATTGCGCTATCTGACAGCGCTGGCAGCCGAGTGTCATTTCGGTCGAGCGGCTGAGCGGTGCGGTGTCAGTCAACCGACCCTTTCGCTGGCGATCAAGAAGCTCGAGCAGCGGCTTGGGGTGCTTCTTTTTGAGCGCACCGCCGGCGAGGTGAAGTTGACCGAGGTCGGGCGCGAGGTGGCGGCTCAGGCGCAGCGGGTTCTATTCGAAGCGGCGCGGCTGCAGGAGGTGGCCCAGGCGCACCGCGACCCGTTGCGCGGGCCGCTGCGGGTGGGGGCGATCTACACGATCGGCCCTTACCTCTTTCCGCGGTTAGTGCCGATCATGCGCGAACGGGCACCGCAGATGCCGCTTGTGCTGGAGGAGGATTTCACCGCTCGGCTGGCCGAAAAGCTCAAGGCTGGGGCGATCGACGTGGCGGTTCTCTCGCTGCCCTTTGCCGAACCGGGGCTGGTGGCGCAGCCGCTTTATGACGAACCGTTTCGCGTGCTGCTGCCGGCCACCCACCCGTGGTTGGCTCAGAAGGAGATTACTCCGGCGCAGTTGGCCGAGGAGTCGGTGCTCCTTCTTGGTCCCGGGAACTGCTTTCGCGATCAGGTGCTAGAACTCTGCCCCGATTGTGCCCGCCATTTGCCGTTTGAGGAGCCGTTTGCCGGTAGCTCCCTGGAGACGATCCGTCTAATGGTCGCAAGCGGCTTAGGAGTTACGGTGCTGCCGGCTTCGGCTGCCGACGATGGGCAGCAGCTTTCGCCGCTCTTGGCGGTTCGCCCCTTTGCTCCGCCGCACCCGTTTCGCCGGGTGGCGCTTGTCTGGCGGGTTACCTACCCGCGCCATCGGGCGGTCGATCTGTTGCGTGAAGCGATCCTGGCGGCGCAACTTCCTGGGGTTCAGCCGGTGGGCGGGGTGCACGACGGTCGGATGGCCACCCAGGGGGAGTGCTGGGAGCGACCGGGAAGCCGGGGGTAGGTGGCGGTGGGGGTGCTTGGCAAACGGCCAAATCGGTGGCGTAGGATACGCCAGGCCTTTGGAGGGTGGGCGAGCGAGCTCTACGGCTGGTGGCAGGCGCTGACCAGCGGCGAGGGGCTGGTGGTGGGGGCGGCGCTTTTGAGCTTTGCCCTTTTTATTTTGTGGTTTATGCTCTTTGCCCTTGATTGGGACCGTCTGGTGCTGCTATCGCGCCACGGCGGGCGGTGCGTGCAGTACCTCAGCAACGAAAAGGCGGCCTTTTTCATCGTTGGGGTGCTCACGGCGGCGCTTCTTTCCACCTTTTTCATTGCCGAAGCCGTTCATCTCTACCTCAACCGCCGTCGGCTGCGCCGCTTCTGGTCATCGTGGCTGATCGGGCTGGGGGTTACGAGCACGGTGTTGTGGTTATTGCTTCTTTATGCCCTTTCGGCGTGGTGCATTTGATGTGGTGCCATTTTCGGGAAAGGCAAAGCCTACTTTGCCGCTGGCCTCCAGCGTCAGGTGGGCCTTGAACGGGCGGTGGGTGCGCGCTGAGATGAACCCTTCCAGAAGCCGAGTGCGCTTGGCGGTGAGCAGTTCCCCGACCACTTCCGGGGTGAGCGGTTGATTAAGGATCGTGCTGCCCAGCCGGAAGTCGCACTGGGGGGGATCGATAAGGGTGGCGCGGCAGCGGTAGCTGTTGCCAAGGAGAACGACCTCCTGGCCGCATTTGGGACAGGGACCGACCACTTCGGAGGTCTCGGCTGCCTGGGGGGATAGCTCCTCTTTTGGTGCGTCAAAGGCAAATTTTGGTTCGCCGCTCTCATCGAGTACCAGTTCGGCAGCAAAGGGACGACCCTGCTTGCTGCGAAACCCGGTGAGCGGCCCCACCCGCCCTTTGGCAATAAGCGTTTCGGCTTCGTCCACTGCGAGTTCGCGGCCGGCGATCTGCTTGAAGAAACCCCAGCCGCAGGCGTCGCACTGGAACTTTTTGTAGTTTTCGCGCACCACGCCGCCGCAGCGCGGGCACGGGGAAGAGAGGGTGACAAAGTCCCCAGGGATCGTGTCGGTTTCGTGGGCTTTGGTCCGTTCGACGATATCAGCAGCCATCTGGCGGATCGAGGCCATGAACTGGTCGCGCGAATAGGCACCCTTTTCCATTAGCGCCAGACGGTATTCCCATTCACCGGTCAGTTCTGGGGAGCGGAGCAGTTCAATCCCCAGCCCTTTAAGGAGCGTCATCAGCGAAAAGGCTTTGGGGGTGGGGATCAGCTCGCGTCCTTCGCGCACAAGATAATGGTCGTCAATGAGCCCTTCGATGATCTGAGCCCGGGTGGCTGGGGTGCCGAGTCCCCTTTCGGCCATCGCGGCGCGCAGCGTCTCATCTTCCACCCGCTTGCCGGCACCTTCCATTGCAGCAAGGAGCGTTGCCTCGGTAAACCGCGCCGGCGGCCGGGTGGTTAGGGCGCGGGCAGCGATTTCGGCCACTTCGGCCCGCTCGCCGGGGGTGAGCGGCGGCAGCACTTCTGCCTGCCCATCGTCAACCGGGAGCGTGCGGCCATAAACAGTAAGCCAGCCGGGCGCAACGAGCACTTTCCCTTCGCTCTTAAAGGCGTCGTCACCCACCCGGCTGATCCGGGTGGTGACGCGAAATTCAGCAGGCGGGTAGAAGATAGCCAGAAAACGACGAACCACCAGGTCAAAGAGCCGCGCTTCGGCCTCATTGAGCTGCCTGGGCCGTTCGCCGGTAGGGATGATTGCGAAGTGGTCGCTCACTTTGCTGTTGTCAAAGATCCGCTTGTTGGGGCGAACCCAGCCGTTGGCGAGGATCTCCTGGGCAAAGGGCTGGTAGGGTTCGGGCAGGTGCGCAAGCGTTTCGGGGACGGTACCGATCATGTCTTCGGGAAGCGCCCGCGAATCGGTGCGAGGGTAGGTGAGCACCTTGTGCCGTTCATAGAGCGCTTGGGCAAGCGCGAGCGTCTGCCGCGCCGAAAAACCAAAGCGGTTGTTTGCTTCGCGCTGTAGCGACGTCAAATCAAAAAGGGGTGGAGACGACTGCTGGGCCGGTTTGCTGCTCTCTTCGACCGTGGCTTGCTGGCCGCGGCAGCGAGCGATGATCGCTTCAGCCTCCTCTTCCGACCAGAGGCGGAACGGCGTGGCGTCGGGGTCCTCCCCTTTTTGGAACGCTTCGCGAAACCAGCGCCCGCGGTAGCTGCCTGCGGCAATGGCGAAATCGGCTTCGACCTCCCAGTAGGGGCGCGGGGTAAAGGCGCGGATCTCCCGCTCGCGGTCGACAACCATTGCCAGCGTTGGGGTCTGGACGCGGCCCACCGGGGTGAGCTGAAAGCCGCCCGATTGGGAGTTGAAGGCGGTCAAGGCGCGTGTGCCGTTGATTCCGATCAGCCAGTCGCTCTCAGCCCGTGAAACGGCGGCATCACGCAACCCAGCCAGCGCCTCGGCCGGGCGCAGTTCGGCAAAGGCGGCACGGATTGCCTGTGGGGTCATCGATTGCAGCCAGAGACGTTTCACCGGTTTTTTGATGCCGCCGTAGGTGATGATGTAGTGAAAGATGAGCTCCCCTTCCCGACCGGCGTCGCAGGCGTTGATCAAGCCAACGACCTCCTTGCGTTTGGCCAGCCGCAAGAGAAGCTTCAACCGGTCTTCGCTTTTGCCGATCGGGCTGAGGTCAAAATGGCTAGGTAGCACCGGTAGGTGCGCCAGAGACCATTTGCCACGCTTGGGTTCGCTCCCTTCGGGGGCTTTGAGCTCAAGCAGGTGGCCAACGGCCGAGGAGAGGAGGTAGTTGGGCGATTCAAAATAGTCATCAACCCGTTTGAATCCGCCAAGCGCGCGGGCAATATCCTGGGCTACTGAGGGTTTTTCGGCAATGATCAGCCATTTGCCTGTGGGTTCGTTCATCGGCGATCCTTAGGATTCTGGGTGGGGTTCACGACAGGCGCTGGTAGTGGTCGCCAGGCAGCCGTGCAATCTTGCCTTCGAGCTCCCAGGTTAGGAGCTGGGCGCTCACGGTACGCGCAGGCAGGCCGCTGCGGCTAACCAAAAGGTCGAACGGGACGGGGTCGAAACCAAGCGCCGACCATAGCGGATCATCGCTGGGGGGAGCCGGTAGCTGCTGCGGTGCGGAGATCTGGCCGTGCGGCAGGGCGGAGGGGAGGGGGGGCTGTGGGCCGGGGGGTGGCGCAGAAAAGAGTGGCGAATACCCCAGGGCGTCGAGGATCTCGGCAACCGAGTCAACAAGCAGCGCCCCTTCGCGGATCAGCCGGTGGCACCCTTTGGCCATCGGGTTGTGGATCGAACCGGGAATGGCGAAAACGTCGCGGCCAAGTTCGCTCGCTAGCCGCGCGGTGATCAACGACCCGCTCTCAAGCGCGGCTTCGACCACTAGGGTGGCGCGGGTAAGGGCAGCGATCAGCCGGTTGCGGCGCGGGAAGTGGTGCGGCAGCGCGGGGGTGCCTAACGGAAATTCCGTGACGATGGCGCCGCGGTTGGCGATCGCTTGGGCCAACGCCCGGTGGCTGGCCGGATAGACGCGGTCAATGCCAGTACCGATCACAGCGACCGTCGGGGCAGTTTCATCGGCCGGCGTGGCGGCAAGCGCCCCTTCGTGGGCAGCGGCGTCGATCCCCTGCGCCAGGCCGCTCACCACGGTGAGACCGGCCTGGGCCAGCGCCTGGGCAAAGGCGCGCGCCGTCTCTCGTCCCCCCGTTGTTGCCCGGCGCGCCCCGACGATCGCGATGGCGTTGCGCGAAAGCAGCTCGAGGCGGCCGTGGACGTAGAGCATGAGCGGCGCATCGGTAAGGTCGAGCAGCCGCGGCGGGTAGTTCGGGTCGTTGATCGGAACGAGGTGGTGTCCAGGAGCCGACTGCCAGGCGAGCGCCGTAGCGATCTGCGCTTCCGCTGGCGGTTGGGCCAAAGCAGCGGCGACCTCCTCGCCGAATTCGCGGGCTACCTGCTGACGCGGTTGCGCAAGCACTTCGTCGGGAAGGCCGTAGCGCTTAAGGAGCGCGCGCTGCTGGCTGGGGGTGAGCCGCGGGTTCAAGGTCAGAGTGAGCCAGCTGCGGGCTTCGTCGTGGGTAATCGTCATGGCGCGCTGGTTACCCCGGGAGCGAGGGCACGGTCGCCGCGGCGCACCGAATCGCTGCTTTCGAGCACGAGCGCGTAGGCTAGTTCGGCGTGGGTGAGAAAAACCATCGCCAGCCCATAGCGGCGCGGCGGCAGCACAATAGGACGCTGCTGCTCCTGCGCGACCGGTGGCGGTTGCCGCCACAGCGCAACGACGTGGCCCGGTTGTAGGCCGCTCGTCTCGCCAGCATCAAGCAGGATTACCTCGAAGGGGCCACTTTCGGGCTGGGGGTTCCAGAAGGTGAGCACCTGCGCAGAGAAGTCGGCGTCGGGTACCTGCGGGGTGAAGTTGGTGAGCGGCTCCGGTTCGGGCACGAGCAGCCGGTCGCCAACGCCGATTTCGCTGACGCTGCGCGTGATGGTCAGAAGCGCGCCACGGTTGCTCTCGTCGCGCGCGGCGACCTCGGCTTCCCCCAGGTAGCGCGCCTCATAGGCAAGCACCCGCTTGCCGTCGCGGGCAAGGATTGGTTGGAGCGGACGAAAGAGGTGCACTTGGGTTGCCTCGGGGGGGACGCCAGTTGCATAGACGCGGTCAAAGAGTCCAGCAAGGGTTCGGCCTTCGTCCACAGCAACGATCTGGCCGCTCCCTTCAAACTGCTGGCTAGTCACAACGACCGGCCGGGCAAGGAAGGGGTGGATCGCGGCAAGGGGCAGCGTTGGGATCGCCTGCACGGCCTGGCTGCGCACCATCGGGAAGCGCTTTTCGTAGAGCGGGGCAGTAAGGTGCAGCCGCCCACTTTGCCTATCGAGCAGCAGGGTCTGGCCGGGGTAGAGGCGGTGGGGATTGGCCACTACGTCGCGGTTTGCCTCCCACAGTTCAGACCAGCGCCACGGGTCATTGAGGAAGCGTTGGGCGACTCCCCACAGCGTATCGCCCTGCTGGACAGTGTAGAGGTCGGGGGCGTCGCGGCGAAGAAGGGAAGCGGCCGTCTGGGCGGTCGCCTCGGCGGCAGCGCCGGTACCACCGGGGGTTTGGGGGGGGGTAGCGACACCAGGTGGTTGCTGCTGGGCAAGCACGGCGGCGCTGCTCGTCAGAAAGAGCGCGGCTAGCGTTGCCCTGCACCAGTAATGGTAAGCGGTGATTTCTTTTATAATCTTCATCAGCGTCATGGCGCCTCCTTGGCGCGAAACGGCCTTCTCCTTTCCCATTCTAAATCAAACTGGCCCTTACACGAGAGACGACGATGTTACTGCCGATTTTGCACTATCCTGACCCGCGCCTGCACCGCAAGGCTGAACCGATTGCCGAGATTACCCCGGAGATCCGCCAGCTGGCGGCCGATATGGCTGAGACGATGTACCAGGCTCCTGGAATTGGCTTGGCAGCTACCCAGGTCAATGTGCTCAAGCGGCTCATTGTCGTCGATGTCAGCGAATCGCGCGACCAGCTCCTTACCCTGATCAACCCCGAGGTCGTCGCCAAAGAAGGGGAGATTGTCAGCGAAGAGGGGTGCCTGTCGGTGCCCGGTATTTACGAAAAGGTCAAGCGTTCGGAACGGGTGACGGTGCAGGCGCAGAATCTCGACGGCGAATGGGTCACCATCGCTGCCGACGGGCTCCTTGCCATCTGCTTGCAGCACGAGATCGACCACCTTGATGGCAAGGTCTTCGTTGACTACCTCTCGCCTCTTAAGCAGTCACGGATCAAAGCCAAACTGGCCAAACGGGCACGGATCACCGCATGAGGCCGGTTCGCTCGGTTGCCTTTGCCGGTACCCCCGAATTTGCGGCGACGATCCTAAAGGCCATCCTCGCCGCTGGGTACGAAGTACCGCTCGTTTTAACCCAGCCCGACCGGCCGGCTGGGCGTGGGATGCACCTTCTCCCTTCGCCGGTCAAACAGGTAGCCGAAGCAGCTGGTATCCCGGTGTGGCAGCCGGAACGGTTGCGTTCGCCCGAAGCGTGGCAACCAATCGTTGCGGCTGCGCAACCCGATCTCCTTGTGGTGGCCGCCTACGGGCTGATCCTGCCAGCGCCGCTTCTCTCCTGGCCGCGGTTGGGGGCGGTCAATCTCCATGCGTCGCTCTTGCCGCGCTGGCGTGGGGCGGCGCCGATCGCCCGGGCAATCGAAGCGGGCGATGCGGTTACCGGTATCACCCTCATGCAGATGGACGAAGGGCTTGATACCGGCGCGATTCTGGCCACCTACCCGCTGGCGATCCCGCCCGATGCCACCACTGGGTCGCTATCCGCCGCGCTTGCCGATCTGGCGGCGGCGGCCATCGTTGCCGAACTGCCGCGTCTGGCCGAACGGCAGCAGCAGGCGCAGGCACAGCCGGCCGAAGGGGTAACCTACGCGGCAAAGATCACGCCAGCCGAGCGGAGAATCGACTGGCAGCAGCCGGCAGTTGTGCTTGAGCGGCGCCTGCGCGCCTTCGACCCGGCTCCAGGGATGCAGACTTTCTGGGGTGGGCAGCTGTGGAAGGTGTGGCGCGCTCAGGTGGCTGATGGGCCTGTTCGCGAACCATCAGGGAGTGTGGTTGCCGTCGACCCCCGCCGCGGCATTGCCGTGGCCACGGGCGACGGGCTTTTGTGGCTCACCGAGCTGCAGCGTGCTGGGGGGCGGCGCCTGGTCGCGGCTGAATTTTTGCGTGGCGTACCGGTCAAAGTGGGTGATCGGTTAGGCGACAGGGCGTAAAGGTTGATGGTACGCAATGTCACCCCAAATAAGTAACCGTCTTTTGAAGGAGGGTACTGAGATGTACGGAAACTGGTTAAAGACAACGCTCTTGATGGCGGCAATCGTCGCGCTCTTTGGCATGGTGGGAGCAGCGATCGGCGGCGAACAAGGTATGGTTCTGGCCCTTCTCTTTGGCGCGGCGACCAACCTCTGGGCCTACTGGTTCTCGGACAAGATGGTGCTTTCGATGTACCATGCCGAGGAGGTCGATGAGCTCTCCTCCCCCTACCTCTACCGGATGGTGGCTGAGCTCGCCGCCCGGGCAGGACTACCGATGCCGCGCGTTTATCTCATCCCGGAGGCGCAGCCCAACGCTTTTGCCACCGGCCGTAACCCCGAACATGCGGCGGTAGCGGTCACGAGCGGTATCTTGGAACTGCTCAATGAACGGGAGCTGCGCGGGGTGCTCGCGCATGAACTGGCCCACATCAAAAACCGCGACATCCTGATCTCGACGCTTAGCGCCACGGTGGCCGGGGCGATCTCGGCGCTGGCCAATTTCGGTTTTCTTTTTGGTGGCCGCAACGAAGAGGGGCGCCCGACCAATCCGGTGTTGATGCTGCTGGTGATGCTCCTTGCCCCCATTGCCGCGGTGATCATCCAGATGGCCATTTCGCGCACCCGCGAGTTTGGCGCCGATGCCACTGGCGCAGCCATCTGCGGTGACCCGCTGGCGCTTGCTTCGGCGCTGGCTAAGATCGAAGCCTACGTACAAGGGATACCGCTCCCTGTTGCCGAAGCCCATCCGGAGACAGCCCAGATGATGATCGCCAACCCTCTCAGAGGGGATGGGTTGATGCGCCTCTTTTCTACCCACCCGAGCACCGAGGAGCGGATCAAACGGCTGCGCCAGATCGCTGTTGAGATGGGCCGCGGCTGGGGCTATTGACAGCCCGAAAGAGGGGCAGTAACCGGTGGCTACTCCCTATTTACCGAAGGTCCACAGGCGGTTGGCGCTGTAGTGCCAGAAGAAGAGGAGCGCGGTAGCAGCAACCTGCGCCAGCAGATAGGGAACGCCGGCGGTTTCGGTCAAGAGATAGACGATGAGCGTGTTAAGGAACCAGCCGCTGCCGGCAATGACCAGGAATTTGGTCAGCGCCTCCCCGTGGGGCGCCTGGCTCTCGGGAAAGGCCCAGCGCCGGGCGTAACGGTAGTTGACCAGCGCCCCGACCAGAAAACCGACCGCGGTTGCTAAGGTCGGGCGCGCGATCCCGCCTTCAACGATTGCCACCATCACCAAGTAGTGGGCCGCGGTGCCCAAAAGACTCGCTGCACCAAAGCGCAGCAGCCGGAAAGCGGGGGACCAATCCATGGGTTGCGCACCGTCAAGGAAGCGGTGGGGGAGGGCGATTGAGGTGCCCAACCGACTTGAGAACAGCAAGCGCCACCCCAAGCCGTTCGACGCGGGCGATCTCCGGGCGATCCAGCGCTTGGTGGCAGTCGTCGTGGGTGGTGGAGAGGAATAGGTCGGCATCAAGCCAGTCGGAAGTAATGACGACCCCTTCGGGCAGCCACGGTTCGATCTGGAAGGGTTCGGCGCAGTAGGCAAGGTGGACCACCTGTTGCTGCGGGTGGTCGCGCATCCAGGCGGTAATCGCTGGGATTAGCGCACGGGTAGCGTCGCTCCAGTAGTCGGTCTCCCAGGAGGTGTCGGCGCGCGGCAAGCCTCCCGAAATGACGTTGTAATAGACGTGTTCGTAGGGATGGAGTTGACGGTGCCATCATCGAGTTGATCGACAAGCGGGTGGTCGGGGCAACCAGCGTTATGCCGGGGTTGCCCAGATGGCGCGACGATGCCAAGGCGCTGCGTGCGGCGTGCCGCTCTTGGCCCGCGCAGGTGGGGTGGCACGTGACCCTTACCGATCAACCGGCTGCATTTGCCCACGGGCGCCTGGCCGATCGCGACGGGCGGCTTCCCCCTCTCTCCCGGCTCTTGCCGCAAGCGCTTGCCCGCGCTCTGCCACGGGGAGCCCTTTATGACGAACTGGCCGCCCAGCTTGATGCGTTTGAAACCATATGGGGGACGCCGCCCGCGTTTGTCGATGGCCATCAACATGTCCATCTGCTGCCGGGGGTGCGCGAGGCTCTGGTGGCTCTCCTGAGCGACCGGTCACTGCCCCATAATGGTTTCTGGGTGCGCGATACCGTCGAGCCGCTCAGGCGGATCCGCGCGCGCGGCGTTGCCGTGGGCAAGGCGGCCTTTTTGGCCCGCTTGGGACAGCGCTGGCGCCTTCTGGCGGACCAAAAAGGGTGGCAGCGGAACGACGGTTTTGCCGGAGCCCACGACTTTGCGCCGACCCCCCTTTTCCGCAGCAAATTCCAGCGGTTCCTCGTCGCGCCTGGGCCGCGCCACCTCGTTTTTGTCCATCCCGGGGTGCCTGATGCCGAATTGGCCCGCCGCGAACGGCTGGTAGCCCCGCGCCAGTGGGAGTTCGACTATCTGAAAAGCGAGGAATGCGCCGAGGATGTGGCTGCAGCTGGGCTTGTGCCGGCCACTGGCTGGGCAGAGGGGAAAATTGTGTCGTGCGCTGCTTCGATCATCGGTAACCGATCCTGACACGGTATCAGGGGGCCAGCCGCTGGCGGCGCCACCCCCCTTGCGGGTCGGGAAGATAGGCGATCCGGTCATGAAGCCGACTGGGGCGCCCTTGCCAGAACTCCCAGTAGTCAGGAATAAGGCGGTAGCCACCCCAGTGGGGCGGACGCGGTGGGTTTAGGCCATACTGGGCGGCAAAGTAGGCGGCCCGTTCGAGCAAAAAGGCGCGGCTTGGGATCGGTTCGCTCTGCGGGCTGGCCCAGGCGCCGATGCGGTGAGCAAGCGGCCGCTCGGCAAAATAGGCGTCCGACTCCTCGTCACGCACCCGCTCCACCCGCCCTTCGATGCGTACCACTCGCTCTAGCTCGGCCCAATGAAACTGCAGCGCGGCGTAGGGGTTGACAGAAAGTTCCCGCCCCTTGCGGCTTTCGTAGTTGGTGTACCAAACCAATCCGCGGGAATCGGCCCCTTTTAACAGCACGGGCCGGCACGATGGCCGCCCGTTGGCGCCAACGGTGGCCACCGTCATCGCGTTAGGCTCAGGCAGCTCCAGGCGCACGGCATCGGCGAGCCAGCGGTGGAACTGCTCAAGGGGGTCGGCCGCGATTTTCTCATCATCCAGGCTATCACGGTCGTAGTTGCGGCGCATCTGCGCCAGTTTTTCGAAGAGATTCATGAACAATCCTCGGCCAAGGTGGGATAAGGGGCTACCAGGGGGTTCGGCGCAGCTGGATCGCTTCGGCTACGTGGCGAGGGGCAATCGCCGCCACCCCGTCGAGATCAGCCAGAGTGCGGGCGACTTTGACCAGGCGGTGGTGGCTGCGCGCCGAAAGCTGCAGCCGTTCGCTCGCGGTGACCAGAAGCTGCTCGGCTGCTGGGCTAAGCTGAGCCACCTCAGCGAGTTCACGAGGCGTGAGCTCGGCGTTCCGTTTTTTTTGCCGCTCCCGTTGCCGATCGATCGCTGCAGCGACCCGCGTTGCGACAACTGTAGTCGGTTCCCCAGCAGGGGCAGCAATCAGCGTTTCGGCAGAAAGGCGCGGCGCTTCGACCATCAGATCGAGGCGGTCGAGCACAGGTCCAGAGAGACGGGCGCGGTAGCGGGCGATCGCCGTTGGCGTGCATTGACAGCGGCCTGATGGATCCCCCAGATAGCCACACGGGCAAGGGTTCATTGCCGCAACGAGTTGGAAGCGAGCCGGAAAGGTGACCCGCTGGCGCAGCCGCGCGATGGTAATCGCCCCATTTTCAAGCGGTTCGCGCAGCGCTTCCAGCACTTCACGGCGAAATTCAGGGAGTTCGTCGAGAAAGAGCACCCCGTGGTGGGCCAGAGCAATCTCGCCCGGCAGCATCAGACCCTGACCGCCGCCGATCATCGCGGCTACCGACGCGGTGTGGTGCGGCGCGCGAAAGGGGCGCTGCCGCCAGGTGGCCGGGTCGAAGCCGCCAATGAGCGAGTGGATCGCGGCGCACTCCAACGCCTCCGCTTCGGTAAGCATCGGCAGCAGCCCCGGCAGCCGCTGGGCGAGCATCGACTTGCCAGAGCCCGGCGGGCCAAAGAGAAGCAGCGAATGGCCCCCAGCGGCAGCCACCTCCAGTGCCCGTTTGGCCGCCGCTTGTCCTTTGACTTCGGCAAGGTCAGGGGTAGCAGAGGACGGCGGCAAAGGGGCTGGTCGGGGTAGGTCCACCGCCGGGGTTTCTCCGCGCAGCCAGGCGATCGCATCGTTTAGGTGGCTAACTGGGTAGCAGACCAGGTCGCTCACCAGTTGCGCCTCGGCCGTGTTGGCTGCTGGCAGGATCAGGGCCCGTCCCGCCGCTTTGGCGGCAAGCGCTGCTGGCAGTATCCCAGGTACAGGGCGGACGGCGCCATCCAGTCCTAACTCCCCGATCACGTCAGATGAGGCAAGGCGCTGCGGTGGCACTTGGTTGCTGGCAGCCAGAAGCGCTAGAGCAATCGGGAGGTCGAAGCGGCTGCCGCTTTTAGGGAGATCGGCAGGAGCAAGGTTGATGGTGATACGGCGCAACGGGAATTCACAGCCGCTGCTTGCTAGCGCTGCCCGCACCCGGTCGCGCGCTTCGCGCACTTCGGCATCGGGCAGCCCGACCACAGTGACGCTGGGAAGCCCATTGGCCAGATGGACTTCGACTGTGACGCTGGGTGCCGCAACCCCAAGCAGTGCCCGGGTGGAGACGGTGGCCAGCGCCATCGCCGCTCCTAACGCCAAACCACAAGCGTGTGGTGTTTTTTGCCACGGGTGAGTACGGTGAACCGCCCGAAGCGCCAATCGGGGGTGTCGAGCACGCAGGCAACCTCACTCACCCGTTGGCCGTTCACTGCTACGGCGCCGCTCTGGATAAAGGTGCGCGCTTCACTCTTAGAACGGGCAAGCTGGGCAGCAACCAAGGCATCGACAAGTGGGGTCGGCTGCGGGGTGAGATCGACGCGCGGCATCCCGTCCAGAGCAAGCTGTTCAAAGTCGCTTTCGGTCAGCTCAGCAAGCGACCCAGAAAAGAGCGCGGCAGTGATCCGTTGGGCAGCAGCCAGTGCCGCTTCGCCATGGACGATCCGGGTGACTTCATCAGCTAAGATCCGCTGCGCCTGGGGTTTTCCTGACTGGGCGTGGTCGGCGGCTTCAATAGCGGAAATTTCTGCTACCGGCAAGAAGGTAAAGTAGCGCAAAAAACGATAGACATCGGCATCGGCCGTATTGAGCCAAAACTGGTAGAACTGGTATGGGGAGGTCTTGCGGGGATCGAGCCAGACAGCACCACTTTCGGTTTTGCCAAATTTGGTGCCGTCGGCTTTCGTGATAAGCGGCAGCGTCAGACCAAAAGCTTCAACGCGATGCACCCGGCGAATCAGGTCGATCCCGGCGGTGATGTTGCCCCACTGATCCGACCCACCCAACTGTAACCGGCATTGATAGCGTCGGTAGAGTTCGGCAAAATCGTAAGCCTGAAGGAGCATGTAGGAGAATTCGGTGAATGAGATCCCCACCTCTTCCCGTTCGATGCGCGCAGCCACCGCCTCCTTCTTGATCATGGCATTGACCGAGAAGTGCTTGCCCACATCGCGCAGAAAAGCAAGCACGTTCATTTTGCCGAACCAGTCGGCGTTGTTCGCAAGGATGGCGGCATTGGCGCCGGAAAAGTCAAGGAAAGGTTCGAGCTGCTCCCGGATCCGCTCTGACCAGGCAGCCACCGTTTCAGCCGCATTGAGCCGCCGTTCGCTCGCTTTGAAGCTTGGGTCGCCGATCAAACCGGTTGCCCCCCCCACCAGGGCCACTGGTCGGTGACCAGCAAGCTGAAAGCGTCGCAGCGTCAGAATTGGGACGAGGTGGCCAAGGTGCAGACTATCAGCAGTGGGATCGAAGCCGCAGTAAAGCGACAGTGCCCCGGCCAGCAAGGCTTGGGCCAGTTCGCTTGGGTGGGTGCACTGGGCGATCAGCCCGCGCTCAGCCAGATCGTCAAGAAGCGTTGCCGTCATCGTCAAGAGATCGCGATTCGTCAATAGCGTGGCATTATATCGCTGCCCACGGTGATCGTTGCCGGATTCGGTGGTACAGAGGTGCCAAGCGTGCTCGACCCCAAAACCTTCCTGATCGATCTCTTGACTGCGGCCATCGACCGCGCCCGCCCAGAGCGGGTGCTGCCGCCGTGGGTCGAGCGGCTGGCTGCCGATCCCCCGCGCGGGCGGACGATTGTCGTCGGCGCCGGAAAGGCCAGCGCCGCGATGGCCGCCGTTTTTGCCCGCCACTGGCCGGCTGAACTGCCGCTTACCGGTGCGGTGGTGACCCGCTACGGCTATCTGCCAAGCGACGCGACGGGGGCTGCCACACCGTGTAGGCGAATTGCGCTCCTCGAAGCGGCCCATCCCACCCCCGACGAAGCGGGGGTAGTCGCAGCCCGCCAGATGCTGGCGCTTGCTTCGCAGGCGACTGCCGACGACCGAGTGGTTTGCCTTCTCTCCGGAGGAGGGTCGGCGCTGCTGCCGCTTACCCACGAGGGGGTGGGGCTTAGGGCGCTACAAGCGATCACGGACGCGCTGCTCATGAGCGGCGCGACGATTGCTGAGATTAACTGCGTGCGCAAGCACCTCTCGGCGATTCTCGGCGGTCGACTGGCTGCCGCCGCCTATCCCGCGCCAGTGGTGACGCTGGCCATCAGCGACGTGCCGGGTGATGACCCGGCGGTGATCGCCTCGGGTCCAACGGTGGCCGATCCCACCACCTGTGCCGAGGCGCTGGCGCTCCTTGATCGCTACGCGATCGCCGTTTCCCCACCGATCCGCGCTGCTCTGGCAAGCGGTGCCTGGGAGACCCCCAAACCGGGGGATCCCCGTTTGGCTGCCACTCGTTACCATCTGATCGCAACGCCGTGGGAGAGCCTAGCTGCTGCCGCCGATAAGGCCCGTCAGGAGAGGATTGCTGTTTGGCTGCTTGCTGATGACTTGGAGGCGGAGAGCCGGGTTATTGCCGGTTGCCACGCCGCGCTTGCCCGAACCATTCGTCGCCGAGCCACCCCCGTTGCTGCGCCAGCGCTGCTTCTGTCCGGCGGTGAGACGACGGTGACCCTGACCGACCGCCCCCTAGTCGACTCCCCGGGTGGGTTGCCAGCGCGCGGCGGACGAAACAGCGAATTTGCCTTGGCGTTGGCGTTGGCCCTTGCCGGCGAGCCGGGGGTGTGGGCCCTTGCTGCCGATACCGATGGGATCGATGGCAGCGAAACCAACGCCGGGGCGCTGGTCACCCCAACGACGCTTGCCCGCGCTGCGGAGCTTGGGCTCGATCCGCGGCGCCATCTCATAGCGCACGACGCTTACGACTTTTTTGCCGCTCTGGGCGATCTGGTGGTGACCGGGCCGACGCAGACCAATGTCAACGATTTTCGTGCCGTTCTAATCCTGCCCAGTGACGAATAGAAACTCTGCACCATAACCGAATAGCCACTTCTTGCTTTGCCTCGTCATGGCGTGCCGGTATCCTTGTGTTTTTCACAAAGAGTTCAGGAAAGGGCGATGGAACCTCTTCTATACGTAGCTAGTGGGGCACTGGTCGGTTTTATCGTTGGGTTGACCGGAGTAGGTGGTGGGGCGTTGATGACCCCGCTTCTCATCTACGGCTTTGGTATGGCGCCACATCTGGCGGTGGGCACCGATCTGCTCTTTTCCGCGGTGACCAAGTCTGGCGGGATGTTGGTCTTCATCCGGCAGCGGCTGGTCCCGTGGCGCATCGTGGTGCCGCTGGCATCCGGCGGGATCATCGGTGTGGGGATGATGCTCCTGTTCCTCCGTTGGGTTGGGCCGGCCACGGAAGTGGCCCAAACCATAATCCGCCAGGCCCTCGGCGCGATGCTACTGGTTACTGCCGCCGTGACTGCCTACCGAGTATTTCGCTGTGCGCCCCCCGTTTCCGCCCCGTCCAACCCAGGGACTGCGCAATCCCCAGCTGGGAATCGTTACCGGACAGACGAGGCGCGCTGGTCGTCGGCACCGTGGATCATGGGGTGGGCCATCGGTATGCTCGTGACACTGACCTCTGTTGGCGCGGGTGCAATTGGGATGGCTCTGCTCTTGATGATTTATCCGCGGACACCGCTCCCGCGGCTCGTGGCCGCTGATGTCACCTATGCCGTTCCACTCACCCTCGCCGCGGGTATGGGCCACGCCGCGGTGCTGGGGACGGTCGACTGGCCGCTTCTTAGCTGGCTGCTACTTGGTTCGCTTCCAGGCATCGCGCTGGGTGCGCGGTTGGTGCACCGGGTGCCGCAGCAGGCGATTCGCCTGGTGCTCTCCCTGCTCATCGGCAGTACGGGAACGAAGCTCCTCATCACGTGACAGGCATCAAACAAACGTTTGACTTAACGGGCTCTTTGCGTTATGCTTCTTCAATCGATATTCCGATAAGCAGAGTGAGCCATGGCCGTTCCTACCGCGTTTCAAGGGGGCTTTCGGGTTCCGGTGATTGCTGCCCCGATGTTTCTTGTCTCCGGGCCTGAGTTGGTCATCGCTGCCTGTCAGGCTGGCGTAGCCGGAACTTTTCCCTCGCTCAACGCTCGTCCAGTGGCCCAACTCGAGGCGTGGCTTGTCCAGATCACCACAGCGTTGGCCGAGCATACCGCTCGGTACCCCGACCAACCTGCCGCCCCTTTTGGTGTGAACCTGATTGTGCACCCCTCAAACACCCGTCTGGCTGATGACCTGGCGCTGATCGAGCGGTTCAGGGTCCCCTTTGTGATCACCAGTCTAGGGAACCCCCGGGAAGTGGTTGAACGGATCCATGCCTACGGCGGCTTGGTCTTTGCCGATGTGATCCACGCCTATCACGCCAAAAAAGCGATCGAAGCCGGTGTCGATGGCATCATTGCTGTCTGTGCTGGCGCCGGGGGCCATGCTGGGACGCAGAGCCCCTTTGCCTTGGCCCGCGAGATCCGCGAGTTCTGGTCGGGGACGCTCGTTTTAGCGGGGGCGATCTCCGATGGGTATGGAATTCGCGCTGCCGAAGTGCTCGGCGCCGATTTTGCCTACATGGGGACCCGCTTCATCGCCACCCAGGAGTCGATGGCCTCCCCGGCCTACAAAGCGATGGTGACACAATGTACGGCTGCTGATATCGTCTATACAGATGCAATTTCGGGAACCAACGCCAATTTTCTGTGGCCGAGCCTAGAGGCAGCAGGGTTTCAGCGGCAGATGCTGGCTTCTTCGCAGGGAAAAGGAAAACTCAAGGGCATTGGCGAAGAGGCCAAGGCGTGGCGCGACGTTTGGAGTGCCGGCCACGGCGTCTCGGTCATTCACGATGTCCCGACAGTTGCCGAGCTGGTCGAACGGCTGGCCAAGGAGTATCAGGGCGCGGCGGCGTTGCCGGTGAGCACGGCCCTGCGCAGGGAAAAGCTTTGCGTGGCGATCTCCTCTCCGTGTGTGGGCATTTGCCAGATCGATGATGCAACTGGCTGGTGTCGCGGCTGTGCCCGGACATTAGAGGAAATCGCCGCGTGGAGCTCGCTGACCGAAGCTGAACGGGCACGGGTCGTTCAGGCGTTGCCGGCCCGTCAGGCACAACTGGCCAAGGAAGATGGTTGTCTTGGCCTGTGCGACCCCGACGAGGAAACAGGCATCTGCCGAAGCTGCGGGCGCACAAATCGATAATTTGTGGTATGTTCCGGCGCAAAAGTGTGACGGAACCTCGCTTTTGCCAACGCTTTACCTCATCCCGACCCCACTGGGTGCTGCCCCACTTGGGTGGGTGCTGCCCGAGGCGACGCGCCAGGTGGCGGCGCAGCTCACCCATTTCGTCGCCGAACGGGCCAAAAGCGCGCGTGCCTTTCTCAAAGCAGTCGACGCGGCCCGGCCACTTTCCGCAATTGCCATTGCCGAACTCAACGAGCATACCCCAGTAGCAGAACTGCCGGGGCTACTTGGGCCGCTTCGTGCGGGCTACGATCTGGGGCTCCTTTCGGAGGCAGGCTGTCCGGCAGTAGCCGATCCAGGGGCCGAACTGGTGCGCTTGGCCCATGGCGAAGGGTTTGCAGTCAAGCCCCTTGTCGGGCCGTCTGCGGTGTTGCTTGCCCTGATGGCCAGCGGCCTTCCGGCGCAGCGCTTTTCGTTTCACGGCTACCTTCCGGCTAAAACTGCCGAGCGAGCGGAGGTATTGCGCCAGCTCGAAGCGCGTGCCGAAGCGGAAGGAGGGGCACAGCTCTTTATCGAGGCGCCCTACCGCAACCAGGCCCTTTTGACCGCGATTCTTACCCTCTGTCGGTCCGATACCTGGTTGACGGTGGCGTGCGATCTGACCACCGAGCGCGAATGGATCGTGACCCGGCCGGTTGCCGCCTGGCGCGACCATTCTGTGCCTGAGCTCAACCACCGTCCGGCCCTTTTTCTCCTGTGGCGTGCACCGCCCGCACGGTCGGCTACTTTTCGTCCGCGTACTACCCGGAGATCCGTGTCATGAAGTTTGTTGGAGCCCACGTCAGCGCTGCCGGAGGTGTGGAGCAGGCGCCGCTCAATGCCGCAGCGATTGGCGCCCGCGCCTTCGCCCTCTTTACCAAGAACCAGCGCCAATGGTTTGCCAAACCGCTTACCGACGAGAGTATCGCGGCCTTCCAGGCCAACCTTGCCCAGGTGGGGATTTCACCCCGCCACGTCTTGCCCCATGACAGCTACCTGATCAACCTTGGCCATCCCGAAACCGAAGGGTTGGAAAAATCGCGCCAGTCGTTTCGCGACGAACTTCAGCGCTGCGCGCAGCTCGGTCTTCCCTACCTCAACTTCCATCCTGGTGCTCACCTGGGCAAGATCAGCGAAGAGGAGTGCCTTTGCCGTGTGGCCGAATCGATCGACTGGGCGCTTGCCGAAGTCCCTGGCGTGACAGCGGTCATCGAGATTACCGCCGGGCAGGGAAGCAGTGTTGGGTACTCATTCGAACACCTGGCAGCGATCATCGATCGGGTAGCGAGCAAAGATCGCGTCGGGGTCTGCCTGGACACCTGCCACATGTTTGCCGCTGGCTATGATCTGCGTACCGAAGCCCAGTGCGCCGAAGTCTTTGCCGAATTCGACCGGGTGGTCGGGTTTCGTTACCTGCGCGGAATGCACCTTAATGGCTCCAAGGCCAAACTGGGCAGCCGGGTGGACCGCCACCATAGCCTTGAGCAGGGAGAGCTTGGGCTGGCGGTCTTCCGGTTCATCATGAATGACCCGCGCTTTAATGACATCCCAATGGTGCTTGAGACGATCGACGAAGCGCTCTGGCCGCACGAGATCGCGCTCCTCTACCAGCTTCAGTCGGCGTAGGAGAGGAGTCAGCATGGTATAATGCCTGGTTCCCTGAACTCCCCAAGCGGCGATGCATTTCCCGGAACGGTTCGATGTGATCGTGGTCGGTGGCGGCCATGCCGGCACCGAAGCGGCATTGGCGGCCGCGCGGCGCGGTGCCAAGACGCTGCTTGTTACCCACAACCTCGATACCTTGGGGCAGATGAGCTGCAACCCATCGATTGGCGGCATCGGCAAAGGCCACCTGGTCAAAGAGGTCGACGCCTTGGGTGGCGCGATGGCCATAGCCACCGACGAGGCTGGCATCCAGTTTCGAACGCTCAACGCCAGCAAGGGGCCGGCGGTGCGCGCCACCCGTGCCCAGGCCGACCGCGTCCTCTACCGGAAGGCGATCCGTAAGCGACTTGAAAACCAACCCAACCTCTGGCTCTTTCAGCAGGCGGTTGACGATGTGCTCGTCGTTGGCAACGAGGTCGCCGGTATCGTCACCCAGTTGGGGATCCGCTTCTCGGCGCGAGCGGTGGTACTTACCACAGGGACCTTCCTCAACGGCCTTATTCACGTCGGTCTGCAGCACTATCCCGCAGGACGGGCCGGCGATCCGCCGGCGGTGGCGCTTGCCCATCGGCTTGCCGAATTGGGGTTGCCCCGTGGCCGGCTCAAGACCGGTACGCCGGCGCGGCTTGATGCGCGAACGATCGATTTCAGCAAGTGCCAGGTCCAGCCAGGTGACGATCCGGAACCGGTTTTTAGTTTCATCGGCTCGCGCGCGATGCACCCAAAGCAGTTGCCCTGCTGGATCACCTGCACCAACGAGCGGACCCACGAAATCATTCGCGCCAACCTCGACCGCTCGCCGATGTACACTGGCGTGATCGAAGGGATCGGGCCGCGCTACTGCCCCTCGATCGAAGACAAGATCCACCGCTTTGCCGACAAGAGCGGCCACAACGTCTTTCTGGAACCGGAGGGGTTGGAGACGAACGAGATCTACCCCAACGGGGTGTCGACCTCACTTCCTTTTGATGTTCAGTATGCCTTCTTGCGCACCATTCCCGGATTGGAGCAGGTCCATATTTTGCGCCCGGGGTATGCCATCGAATACGACTTCTACGATCCCACCCACCTCAAAGCAACGCTGGAGAGCAAACTGATTCGCGGCCTCTTTTGCGCCGGGCAGATCAACGGCACCACTGGCTACGAAGAGGCGGCAGCGCAGGGGCTATACGCCGGGGCCAACGCCGCTGCCTACGCGCTGGAGCGGGAGCCGCTGCTTCTGACTCGTGATCAAGCCTATATCGCGGTCCTGGTTGATGACCTGATCACCCGCGGGGTCACCGAGCCTTACCGAATGTTTACCTCGCGGGCCGAATTTCGCCTGCAACTGCGTGAGGATAACGCTGACCTGCGCCTGACTGAGATCGGACGCCGCCTCGGCTTGGTCGACGATTACCGTTGGGAGCGGTTTTGCCGCAAGCGCGAAGCGATCGAGCGCGAAGTTGCCCGCCTTAAAGCCCACTGGTTTGTTCCCAGCCGCGACGCTGAGCGGGTGGCCCAAACGTTAGGGGAGCCGCTCACTAAAGAGGGGACCGCCTTTGATCTGCTGCGACGCCCCGGCGTGACCTATTTAGCGCTGCAACCCCTGCTGCCGGTGGCGCAGCAGGATGTCGAAACGGCAAAGGCCACACCCCCGGTTGATGAGGCGGTGATCGAGCAGGTGGAGATTGCTGCGAAATATGCAGGGTATCTCGAACGCCAGGCGGTCGAAGTGGCCCGGTTGCAGGCAGCGGAAACGGTCCGATTGCCCCCCGATTTTGACTATGGTGCCGTTCCGGGCCTCTCTACCGAAATCCGCCAGAAACTCTCCGCCCAACGCCCCGAGACCCTTGGGCAGGCGAGCCGGATTCCTGGGGTGACCCCAGCGGCGATCTCCATTTTGCTTGTCTGGTTGCGCCGCGCCAGCGAGCAGCCTCCGGTATCAAGCAGACGTGGCCCGGGCCATGAGCAGTGACGCGACGCACGCCCGTGCGCTGCTCGATGCTGGGGTGGCTGAGCTGTTGGGCGCTCCGCTCTCCTCCTTGACCGAACGGCTGTGGCGTTATGTGACGCTGCTGCAGCGGTGGAACCGGGCTTATAACCTCACCGCAGCGCGCGATCCCGAAGCGATCGTCACCCGCCACCTACTCGATTCCCTAACCCTCTGGCGATTTGTCGCGACGGCCAGCGCAGCGCTCGACGTGGGGACCGGTGCCGGGCTACCGGCGGTGCCGCTTGCTCTTGCCGCCGAGCAGCTTGAAGCGCCGCTTGGCGAGGTCGTCGCGCTTGATGCTGTGAAGAAAAAGATCGCTTTTGTCCAGCAGTGCGCCATTGAACTGGGCATTCGGCGCCTGACGCCTGTGGCTGCCCGACTGCCGGCGTGGCAGTCCGATCGCCGCTTTCCCGTGATTGTCTCGCGCGCTTTTGCTTCGCTGGCTGACTTCGTCCGACTCACCGAACCGCTTCTTGCGCCAGGAGGACGCTGGGTAGCGATGAAGGGCAAAGAAGATGCAGCCGAATTTGACCATCTGCCGGATAGGGTGCAGGTGGTGGCCGTTGTGCCGGTGGCGGTTCCTTTCCTTTCTGCCCACCGCCACCTGGTGATCGTGGAGCGGACGCTATGAGCGGATGGATTTTCTGTGTAGCCAACCAGAAAGGCGGAGTAGGTAAGACCACCACCGCCGTGAACCTTGCTGCCGCCGTGGCCAAGCTGGGGCGCAAGGCGCTGTTGATTGACCTCGATCCCCAAGGCAACGCGACGATGGGTAGCGGCATCGACAAACACGCGCTGACCGAATCGGTCTATCCGCTGCTCCTTGGCTTGACAACACTGCCGCGCGCCCGCCTCTTTGCCGAACGGGCAGGCTACGACGTGGTCGGTGCTAACCGGGAGCTGGCCGGAGCAGAGGTCGAGCTGGTCGACCTACCCCGGCGCGAGTACCGACTCGCCGATGCCATTGCCCCGTGGGTCGATGAGTATGACCTGGTGCTGATCGACTGCCCACCTGCACTCTCCCTTCTGACACTCAATGCGTTAGCCGCGGCGCATGGCGTGCTCATCCCGATGCAGTGCGAATACTTTGCCCTCGAAGGGCTTTCGGACCTGGCCAACAGCATCAAGCGGGTACGGGCAGCATTCAACCCACGCCTAGCGATCATTGGTCTGTTGCGCGTGATGTTCGACCCGCGCGTGACCTTGCAGCAGCAGGTAGCCGACGAAATTTCCCGCCATTTTGGCGACAAAGTTTTTCGTACCGTTATTCCCCGCAATGTCCGTCTTGCCGAGGCGCCCAGTCATGGACTGCCAGGGGTATGCTACGACCCACGTGCTGCCGGGGCGCAAGCTTACCTGGCACTGGCCAAAGAGTTGCTTGAGCGTCTGGCGGGTTGGCAAACCACAGGGGTGTGCCAATGAGCCGCAACAAAAGAGGTTTGGGGCGGGGTCTGGATGCGCTGCTTGGAGCTGTGGGTGGCAGCGGGCCAGGGAACGACCTTGATCAGGAGCGGTTTCTCATGCTGCCATGCGCCCAACTTCAGCCTGGCCGCTACCAGCCACGCAGCCGTATGGATCCGGGGGTGCTCGACGAGCTCGCCGCTTCGATCCGCGCCCATGGGATCGTGCAACCAATCGTGGTGCGTCCGCTGGCGCCACAAGGCTACGAGATCATTGCAGGCGAGCGCCGCTGGCGCGCTGCACAGATCGCCGGTTTGGAAGAGGTGCCGTGTCTGGTGCGCGATGTGCCCGACGAAGCGGCGCTTGCCTTGGCGCTTATCGAAAACATTCAGCGCGAGGACCTCAACCCCATCGAGATGGCCCAAGGGCTACGCCGGCTGATCGATGAGTTTGGCATGACCCATCAGCAGGTGGCCGATGCCATCGGCCAGAGCCGCTCGGCGGTCACTAACCTGTTGCGGCTACTCCATCTAGCCGAACCGGTGCGTGAGCTCCTTCTAGCGGGGGATATCGAAATGGGGCATGCCCGCGCCCTGTTGCCATTACCTGCTGAGGCGCAGGTAGCACTGGCCCAGCAGACCGTGGCCAAAGGATGGTCGGTGCGTCAGGTGGAAAAGGCGGTCCAGGGGCATCTTTCCGGCACCGAGAAACCGGCCCACCCACCGGCGGAAACCACCCATGAGTGGCGGCAACTGGAGGCGCGCTTGGCCGACCGTTTCGGGACTTCTGTTCGCATCCACCAGCGGCGCAACGGCGCTGGGCGAATCGAGATTGCCTTTGCCGACCGCAAGGTCCTTGAGCAGCTGCTCGAGCAGTTGGGGTTGCGTATCGAGCAAGATATCGAGTAGAATGATAGAGTTTTTTGGCAGCGGCAAGAGAATGAGCAGGCAAACGATTGCTCTGCCCCATATGGTCGCTTGGTACTGGCTCATGGGGCTGATGGCCTCGGTGCTAGCCTACCTGCTGGCGGGAGGAGAAGCAGGAAAGTCGGCGCTATGGGGGGCAGTGGCAGTTGCTCTCCCCAATACGTTTTTTGCCCTCTGGCTGATGCTTCGCGGCCGCTTTCCGGGGGGTGGTGTTGCTTTTTTGCTCGGGGAGGCCCTCAAGGTTGCGGCGATCCTTCTTTTTGTTTGGAAGGTGACCCAACTGGAGCCGCACCTACACTGGTTGCCTTTTCTCATCGGCATGGCCTTAACTGCCAAGGCGGGATGGATCGGTTTGTTATTGACGACATTTGGGAGCAATCATGGCGGCATCTGCTGCAGGACCGACGGCGTCTGAGTACGTCATTCACCATTTGACCCACCTCAACAATCTGGGTCATCCGCAAAAAGCGCTGGTCGACTTTTCGGTCTTTCATCTCGACACCCTCTTTTTCTCGATTTCTCTTGGGTTTTTGACCGTTTACCTTCTCTATCGCGCAGCCCGGACAGCCACTGCCGGGGTTCCTGGCCGTTTTCAGGGGTTTGTCGAGATGCTGGTCGAGATGGTCAACGACCAGGCCAAGGGGATTGTCCATAACCCCGAATCGCGCAAATTCGTAGCGCCGCTTGCCCTGACGGTCTTTTTGTGGATTTTTTGGATGAACTTTATGGATCTCTTGCCCGTTGATCTCCTTCCGCGTATCTGGGCTGGGATCTATGAGGCGGCTGGAGGCGACCCGCACCATGCCTACCTGCGCGTGGTTCCTACGGCCGACCTTAATGCCACACTTGGCATGTCGCTTGCTGTCCTTTTGATATCGCTCTACTATAATCTCAAAATAAAAGGGGTAAGCGGCTGGGTACATGAACTCTTTACTGCCCCCTTTGGCAGCCATCCGCTCCTTTATCCCATCAACTTTGCCATGCAGATCATCGAGTACATCGCAAAGACCGTCTCGCATGGAATGCGGCTCTTTGGCAACCTCTATGCTGGGGAGCTGATCTTTATCCTAATCGCCATGCTCGGAGGAACAGCCACCCTCTTTGGCTTCCTTGGTCACGTGGTTGCCGGATCGATCTGGGCGATTTTCCATATCCTGATCATCGTGCTGCAGGCCTTCATCTTCATGATGTTGACCCTGATCTATATTGGTCATGCTCATGAGGCCCATTGACTGCAAGGTGATCGTTTGGTTCCGTTGTGGTAGAATCTAACTGTTTTTTGTCATCAACTTCTGGGAGTAATCATGGAAAGCATCGTTGGCTTTGTGGCTTTGGCGGCTGGTCTGATCATTGGTCTTGGGGCGGCTGGTGCCTGTATCGGCATCGGCATCATGGGGAGCCGCTTCCTTGAAGCGTCGGCCCGTCAGCCCGAGCTGATGAACACGCTGCAAACCAAAATGTTCCTGCTGGCTGGTCTGATCGACGCTGCGTTCATCATCGGGACCGGTATCGCTCTCTGGTACTCCACCGCCAACCCCTTTGTTGGTTGAGGATGACCGAAGCCGCACGGACACGCGGCGGAAAGGAGCTAAACCGTGAACCTCAACGCAACCCTGATTGCCCAGCTTGTTGTTTTCTTTATCCTCGGCTGGTTTACGATGCGCTTTGTCTGGCCGCCCCTTATGAAGGCGATCGATGAGCGCGCTGCAAAAATCGCCGAAGGGCTCGCTGCGGCAGACAAGGCAAAGAGTGATCTGGCGCTTGCTGAGCGCAAAGCCGTCGAGGAGCTGCGCAAAGCCCGCGAAGAGGCAGCAGCAATGCGTGCGGCTGCAGAACAGCAGGCAGCCAAGCTGATCGAGGCGGCGCGGGTTGAAGCGGCGCAAGTTGTGGCGCGGGCGCAGAAGGCGGCCGAAGAGGAGGCACGGGCATCGGTGCAACGCGTGCTCGAAGAGGTGCGCGAAGAAGTTGCGCGCCTTGCCCTGCTTGGGGCGGAACAGATCCTGCGCCGTGAGATCGACGCCAAGGCGCATGCCGAGTTGATCCAGCGTCTGAAAGAGGAACTGAAGTAACATGGCCGAGACCGCAACCGTTGCTCGCCCCTATGCTGAAGCGGCATTTGCTTTGGCTAAGGAGGCCAATGCGCTCGCGCCCTGGTCGCAAGCGCTGCAGACATTGGCTAGCGCTGTGGCTTCGGAGCCTGTGCGCCTCGTGTTGGCCGATCCGCGCCTGGTCGATTCAATTAAGGGCGAAGTGCTTCTGTCGATCCTCGAAAAAGAAGGCTCGCTTCCGGACGGATTTGCCAATTTCGTGCGTCTGCTGATCGAAAACGATCGTATTGCCGCCGTAGGCAAGATCGCCGAGCTTTTTGAGGCCAAACGCCGCGAGTTCGAGGGGCGGCTCCATGCCGTCGTTACCTCAGCTTTTGCGCTGACCGACGAGCAGCGGGCACAGATCCAGCACGATCTCCAGAGCCACTACCGCAAGCCGGTCGATATCGAGGTCACCGTAGATCCTGATCTCATCGGTGGAGTACGGATTGCGGTTGGCGACGATGTCATCGACGCCTCGGTACGCAGCAAGCTGGCGAAAATGGCCGCAGCGCTCAAAATTTAGGAGTCATTCATGCAACTCACTCCCTCTGAAATCAGTGATCTGATCAAGAGCCGGATTAAGAATCTCGAACTCTCTGCCGCGGTCCAGAACGAAGGGGTGATCGTTTCGGTGGCCGACGGCATTGCCCGCATCCACGGCTTGACCGGTGCGATGCAAGGCGAGATGCTCGAGTTTCCCGGCAATACCTATGGCCTGGCGCTCAACCTGGAGCGCGATTCGGTTGGGGCGGTGATCCTTGGCGACTACGAGCATATCTCCGAGGGGGATACAGTCAAGGCAACTGGCCGGATTCTGGAAGTACCGGTAGGACCCGAGCTCCTTGGGCGCGTTGTCAATGCCCTGGGACAACCCATCGATGGCAAGGGGCCGATTAACGCCAAGCTGACCGATAAGATCGAGAAGGTTGCTCCCGGGGTGATCTGGCGCAAATCGGTATCGCAGCCGGTGCAGACTGGTCTGAAAGCCGTCGACACGATGATCCCGATCGGCCGCGGCCAGCGGGAGCTGATCATCGGTGACCGGCAAACCGGAAAGACGGCGGTGGCCGTAGATACGATCATCAACCAGAAAGGCCAAAACCTCTTTTGTATCTACGTCGCCGTTGGTCAGAAAGCCTCGACGATCGCCAACGTCGTCCGTAAGCTTGAAGAGCACGGAGCGATGGAATATACCATCGTTGTGTCTGCTTCAGCGTCGGAATCGGCAGCGATGCAATATCTGGCCCCTTACGCAGGATGCACGATGGGCGAATACTTCCGCGATCGCGGAATGGATGCCCTCATCATCTACGATGACCTCACCAAACAGGCGTGGGCCTACCGGCAAATTTCGCTGCTTCTGCGCCGTCCGCCGGGGCGCGAAGCCTACCCAGGCGACATCTTCTACCTCCACTCTCGGTTGCTCGAGCGCGCTGCGCGTGTCAATGAGGACTATGTCGAGCGCTTCACCAACGGGGAGGTCAAAGGGAAGACCGGGTCGCTGACAGCGTTGCCCATCATCGAAACCCAAGCCGGTGACGTTTCGGCGTTTGTGCCGACCAACGTCATCTCGATTACCGATGGTCAGATCTTTCTGGAGACGGACCTCTTCAACGCCGGCATCCGTCCGGCGGTGAACCCCGGGATCTCGGTCTCCCGCGTGGGTGGGGCCGCGCAGACCAAGGTGATCAAGAAGCTTTCCGGTGGGATCCGGACCGACCTCGCGCAATACCGCGAGCTGGCTGCCTTCGCCCAGTTTGCCTCTGATCTTGATGAAGCAACCCGCAAGCAACTGGAGCGCGGTCGTCGGGTGACCGAACTGCTCAAGCAGCCACAATATTCGCCGATGAACATCGCGCAGATGACGGTGACGCTGCTTGCGGTCAATAATGGCCACTTCGACGAGATCCCGGTCGACAAGGTCTTGGTGTGCGAGCAGGCGCTGCACCGGCACATTGAGACGAAATTCCCTGAACTGATGCAGTCGATCGTCGCCACGGGCAACCTCTCGGACGAAGACCAAACCAAGCTCCTTGCCGAGATCGCCGCGTTCATGAAGAGCTGGGCCTGAGGGCCGTTTAGAGGCCTTAAGGAGCGAACATGGCCGGAAGTAAAGAGATTCGGGGCAAGATCAAGAGCGTGCAAAACACGCGCAAGATCACCAAAGCCATGGAGATGGTGGCCGCCTCGAAGATGCGCAAAGCCCAGGAGCGGATGCGCCAGGCGCGTCCCTACGCAGAGCGGATCCGTCGGTTGGCGGGGCACCTCTCTCATGCCACCGCATCGGAGTATCGCCATCCGTTTATGGCCCAGCGCGAGCGCTGCGAGCGCGTCGGCCTTATTGTCGTCACCACCGACAAGGGGCTTTGTGGGGCGCTCAACACCAACGTGCTGCGCACGACGTTGCAAGCGATGCGCGAGTGGGAGCGAAGTGGGGTCAAAGAGATCCAGGTGGTAGCGATTGGTAACAAGGGACTTGGTTTCATGCAGCGCATTGGGGCCAAGATCGTTGCTGAACGCACCCACCTTGGCGATACCCCGCACCTAGACGCCCTGATCGGGCCCACCAAGGTCGTACTGGATGCCTTCGTTGCCGGGCAGCTTGACCGCGTCTATATCGCCTACACCCGCTTCATCAATACGATGAAGCAGGAGCCTGTGGTCGAGCAGCTGCTCCCGCTGAGCGGGGAGCGGCTGCAGGTGCCAAGCCACACCTGGGACTACCTCTACGAACCAGAGGCCGAAGCGGTGGTCGATGAGCTGCTGCGCCGCTATATCGAAGCACTGGTCTATCAGGCGGTGGCCGAAAACATGGCATCGGAACAGAGCGCGCGGATGGTGGCGATGAAGGCGGCATCTGACAATGCCTCCAACGTGATCAAGGAGCTGCAGCTCGTCTACAACAAGTCGCGGCAGGCAGCGATCACCAAAGAGCTCGCTGAAATCGTCGGCGGTGCTGCCGCGGTTAGTTGAACTTAGGAAAAGGGAAGAACGATGGCAACAGGAACGATTGTTCAGTGCATCGGAGCGGTGGTCGACGTTCAATTCCCCCGCGATGAGATGCCGAAGATCTACGAAGCGCTCAAACTGGTTGAAAGAAACGAGTTCGTCGAGCCTGACCTCACCTTTGAGGTGCAACAGCAATTGGGAGATGGCGTCGTGCGCACCATCGCGCTGGGCTCCTCAGACGGGCTGCGCCGTGGGATGAAGGTGGAATCGACCGGTGCGCCGATCTCGATCCCCGTAGGCCATGCAACGCTTGGGCGGATCATGGATGTACTGGGTCGCCCGATCGATGAAGCGGGGCCGATCGAATCAAACGAATTCCGCTCGATTCACCAGAAGGCACCAAAGTTCGACGAGCTTTCGCCTTCGATTGAGCTCCTTGAGACCGGGATCAAGGTGATCGACCTGATCTGCCCCTTCGCCAAAGGGGGGAAGGTTGGCCTCTTTGGCGGCGCTGGCGTGGGCAAAACCGTCAACATGATGGAACTCATCAACAACATCGCCAAGCAGCACAGTGGTCTATCAGTCTTTGCCGGGGTCGGGGAGCGGACCCGCGAAGGGAACGACTTCTACCACGAGATGAGAGAGTCGAACGTGCTCGACAAGGTGGCGATGGTCTTCGGGCAGATGAACGAGCCACCGGGCAACCGGCTGCGCGTGGCATTAACAGGCCTCACGATGGCCGAGCGTTTCCGCGACGAGGGGCGCGACATCCTCTTTTTCGTCGACAACATCTATCGTTTCACTCTGGCCGGGACCGAGGTGTCGGCGCTTCTTGGCCGGATGCCGTCGGCAGTGGGGTATCAGCCAACACTTGCCGAAGAGATGGGTAAGTTGCAGGAGCGGATCACCTCGACCAAGGTTGGGTCGATTACCTCAATCCAGGCGGTCTATGTTCCGGCCGACGACCTTACCGATCCCTCCCCAGCGACTACCTTCCTGCACCTTGACTCCACCGTTGTTCTTTCGCGCGACATTGCGGCGCTGGGGATCTACCCGGCAGTCGACCCGCTTGACTCCACCAGCCGGCAGCTCGATCCGCTGATCGTGGGGGAAGAGCACTACTCGGTTGCCCGGCGTGTGCAGGCAACGCTGCAGCGCTACAAGGAGCTACGCGACATCATTGCGATCCTGGGCATGGACGAACTCTCGCCGGAAGACAAGCTGACGGTGGCCCGTGCCCGGAAGATTCAGCGCTTCCTGTCGCAACCCTTCCATGTGGCCGAGGTGTTCACTGGGCAGCCTGGAAAATATGTGCCGCTCAACGAGACGATCCGCGGCTTTAAGATGATCGTCGAAGGGGAGTGCGACCACCTGCCTGAACAGGCCTTTTACATGGTCGGAACGATCGACGAGGCGTTCGAAAAGGCCAAGAAGGTCCAATAACCGGGGGCGCAAGTCATGGCGATGACCGTACATGTCGACGTGGTAAGTGCCGAAGAGGAGCTCTTCTCCGGCCTTGCCGAAATGGTGGTTCTACCCGGCGAAGCCGGGGAGCTTGGGGTACTGCCCGGTCATGCGCCGCTGCTCACCCGCATTCGTCCAGGGTCGGTTCGGATCAAGACCCCGGACCGGGGCGAAGAGATCATCTTCGTCTCCGGCGGAATTCTTGAAGTTCAGCCGGGGCTGGTGACGGTGTTGGCTGATACGGCGGTTCGCGGAGCCGATCTGGACGAAGCGCGCGCGATCGAAGCCAAGCGCCGCGCTGAAGAGGCGCTGCAAAACCGCCAGGCGGCGATCGATTATGCCAAGGCACAGGCTGAGCTTGCCGAAGCAGTGGCCCAGCTGCGGACAATCGAACAGATGAAGAAGCTCAAACACCGCATCGGCGGTGCGTGACGGCGACTGATTCAACCTGCATAATCATCGCAAAAGGGGCAGCTTTGACGGCTGCCCCTTTTCCTTTGCCGTTTGGCCAATTGGCTGTTGAGGGGCGGCAGATCACACTTCCTGCTCGATTCCGGCCAGTCGCCAGCCGCTGCTACCATTTACCGGCTTAACCAGATGCCAGTGTTCAGCAAAAGGCTGAGGCACGGCGCCAGCCTCTTCACGGATCAGGCCGTGGAAACGCACAGTAGCCACATATTGGTCACCATCTTGAACGACGTCGACGAGCTCGGCGTGAAGCTGAACAACGTCGGTGCGCTGCCCAGATTGCCAATCGTGCGCTGAGCGTGCCTGCAGTGTAGCGAGCAGTTCAGGGGTCACAAACCGGGAAATGGTTGCCCACTCCTGCCGGTCGTGTGCCTCTTGAAGAGCGATGAATTGGCGTTTTGCTTCGCTTAGAAACGCTCCTTCGTCGATCTGATCGCGCAATCTTGAGCCGATCGGTTGGACTGGATCGTTCGTACTGTGCGCTACGTGAGGCGGCTCAGCAGCCGCACCTGCAGAAGGAATGGGCGGCAGCGTTGCAGCAGCGCCCCCCGCAGCCGGGGCGGAGGCAAGGGGTGTTCGGGCCAAGAGAAAGCGTCGGGCAAGCCAGAAGAGAAGAGCGACGCCGGCAAGTAGAAGCAGCAGCGAACCCATCGATTCGCTGATCCCCAATTGCGAGAAGAGCCACGCTAGGCCCAACCCGGCCGCGATACCGGCAAGTGGGCCAAGCCACGAGCGTTTCGGCGCCTGGTTGGCTGCCATAGCCGGCTGTTGGGCGGGGGCAGCAGGAGAGGCTGACGGTGCGCGTTGCGGCAGAGCTTGCTGAGTAGGCGTGGCAGGAGAAGGGGGAAGCGCCTGGGCCGGTTTGCTGGGTGGCGTGACGCTGCGCTGCATACCAATGCTGCCGCCACCCCCCAAGCGTTTGGCTTCAGCAGGTGCTCCAAAGAGGGCCAAAGAGAGGGCAAGGGTGAAGGTCACCACCAGGCCCAAGCGCAAGCGCCGAATGTCGCGATGGAACTGTCTCATCTGCATCTCCTCTTGGTCATCATCCCTTGAACCCACGGTGCAGGGCAACCACACCGGCTGTTAAATTATAATAGTTGACACCGACAAAGCCAATGCGTTCCATCATCGCCTTGAGGGTTTCCTGATCCGGGTGGACCCGGATCGATTCGGCCAGGTACTGGTAGCTGGCTGCGTCGTTGGCTACCCACGCGCCGAGTTTGGGCAGCACCTGGAACGAATACCAGTCGTAGAGGGTGGTGAGCGGCGCCCAGACCCGGGAAAACTCCAGAATCAACACGCGCCCGCCCGGCTTGAGGACACGGTGCATTTCAGCGAGCGCCTTCTCCTTATGGGTCATGTTGCGCAGCCCAAAGGCGACCGAGACGCAATCGAAGGTGTCGCTCGGAAAGGGGAGCGCTTCGGCATCGCATTGGATAATGGGGGTAACCACCCCTTCTGCCAGGAGCCGCTCCTTTCCCCGCTTGAGCATCGCAAAGTTGATGTCGGTCATCCACACCTGACCGGTTGGGGCAACCCGCCGGGCAAAGGCGAGCGCGAGGTCGCCAGTTCCTGAGGCAAGATCAAGCACCCGATGACCGGGGCGAACCCCAGAGGTGGCCACCGTGTAGCGCTTCCACAGGCGATGGAGACCGGCCGACATCAGGTCGTTCATCAGGTCATATTTCTGGGCAACCGAATCGAAGACCTGGCCGACCAACCGTCGCTTCTCTTCAACGGGAATCTGCTGAAAACCGAAATCGACCGTGTGACTCATCGTCCACACCCCCCCTTGCCGCAACCACAACCAGCGCTGGCGGTTGGCGACTCGGGTTGCGGATCGCGAGAGGCACCGGCAGCTGCCAATGCCTCGAGGTAGCGAGCCCAGAGCAGATCGTGCGCTTCGCCCAGTTCGCGCAGATACTCCCAGGTAAACAGGCCACTGTCGTGGCCATCGGAAAAGGTCGGTTTAAGGGCGTAGTTACCGGCCGGGGCCAAGGCAGTGATGCGGATCCCTCTTTTGCCCGTCTGCAGCACTGCTTGCCCAGGTCCGTGGCCTTGTACTTCAGCTGAGGGGCTAAAGACGCGAAGAAACTCAGGGGTATAAGAGAAACGGGCCCCATCGGCATAGGTGATCTCAAGAAGATTTCGTTGCTGGTGATAGACGATCTCGGTTGGGGTAACTCGGGAGGCCATGGGATCGACTCCATAAATGATGGGTGCAAGCTTACCACAATGAGGCGAGATGGGTTTGCCAAGAAATTGTCACCAAACTGTCACTTTTTCCCGCTAAGATAGCGTCATGAATAAGGCCCTTTGTGTGTTGCTCGTCGAAGACGATCCAGCAATCCGCTCGCTTTTGGCGCTCCACCTGCGTCAGGCAGGGTTTGTGGTGCTGGAGGCCGAAGACGGTCGAAACGCTTTGCGCAGGCTTGACGAGGTGATTCCCGATGTGCTGATCATCGACTGGATGCTGCCCGATCTAAGTGGCATCAGCCTTATCGAGCGGCTTCGCCGAAACAGCAGCACCCGTCAAGTACCGATTGTGATGGTCACCGCCCGGGCGGCCGAAAGCGACAAGGTACATGGCTTAGAGATCGGCGCCGACGACTATGTGACCAAACCCTTTTCGCCGCGCGAACTGTTGGCGCGCGTGCGGGCGGTGCTCCGGCGCCGTTTGCCGGAGATGGGGGATCAGCCGATCGCCTACGGGGGGCTGCGCTACGACCCGATGCTCCGTCAGATTCAGCGCGATGGACGCTGCGCGACGCTGGGTCCGACCGAAGGGCGACTGCTTGCTTTCCTGCTAGCCCATCCTGAACGGGTGTGGACGCGCCCGCAACTGCTCGACCGGGTCTGGGGCAATAGCTCTGAAGTCGAGGAGCGAACAGTCGATGTCCATGTGCGCCGGCTGCGCCTGGCGTTGCGCCAAATTGGCGCCGATCATCTGGTAGAAACGGTGCGCGGGGCAGGCTACCGGTTAACGGATCAGGGCGGGGGATCAGCAGCCGGTTGAGCGGGATGGTAAAGGGAATCTCCCTCCTTCTGGTAGCGGTGGCACCATTGTTTGCCTGGCTACAGGGTGGAGTAACCGGCTTGGGTTGGGGAGTGGCCGCAGTGGCTGCCCTTGGCTGGCTGAGCGCTTCCAGGCGGCAGCGGTTGAGCGACAGGAGCGCGGCGGCAGGAAGAGCTCTGTCCAACTCGGCGCCAACCAAGGAGCAGCAACAACTGGATCGCTGGTTGCGGTTGCTCGATGCTGCCCCTGTGGCGCTTGTTGAGGTGCAGAGGGGTGGAGTGCTTTGGGCCAACGCGACGGCCCGTCAGTGGCTTGCCCTCGACCCGCAACGTCATGCCGGACGCCCGGTACTCTGGTTCCTGCCCTACCCATCGTGGTGGGAAGAGGTGCGCAAGAGCCGCGACGGGATGACTGGTGCATGGCAGCGCGATGGCGAGCCAATTGTCTGGCGGTTGCGCTGGCTTGGGCAATCCTCTGGGTCGGACGACGATGGGGTGCTGTGGATCGAAGACTGGACCGAACGGCAACGGGTTGAGGCGATGCGCCGCGATTTCGTGGCCAACGTCTCCCATGAGCTACGCACCCCACTGACAGTATTAATTGGGGCACTGGAGACGCTTAGCGAGCGCGACTTTCCGCTTGATCCCCAACTGCGCAGCGACCTGATCGCCCAATGCGAACGGCAGGGGCAGCAGATGCTGCGTCTGGTTCGCGACCTGCTGCAGTTGGCCGAACTCGAAGGGGGGGCACCGCCGGCTAAAGGGTGGGTGACGGTGGTCGAACTGATCGACGAGGCTTGCGAGGTTGGCGCTGCGCTTGCCCCTGAAGGACTCACCGTGACCGCGGAACTCCCCGAATCGCTCGCATCGGCCGAACTCTATGCCGATGCTACCGAGATAGCCAGCGCGCTTCACAACCTGGTGAGCAACGCCGTGCGCTATACCCCGCCTCCGGGCGAGATCACGATTGGCGCGACCGAGCGCGACGGGCGGCTCGTCCTCTTCGTGGCTGATACCGGAATCGGGATCGCCGAGGAGCACATTCCGCGGCTAACCGAGCGCTTCTATCGCGTCGATCGCGCCCGTTCGCGAGCAAGCGGCGGCACCGGGCTAGGGTTGGCCATCGTGCGCCACATCGCCGATCGCCATGAGGCGCTTCTTTCCATCACCAGCGCACTAGGGAAGGGCAGCCGTTTTGCCCTGGAATTTCGGGAGGGCACATGGCGGCAACGCGCGGGCGCGAGGGGTAGATAAAAAAGCCAAAGAGGCGTTGCATCGCGTTCCTAAAGTGTTCGATACGAAACCCAACAGTAATCGGCGCCGCGCTCGAAGGTCTCATCGATGAGCACCGATACGGCGGTTTGCGGTTCGAAGCGCACCTCCCAATGCAAGAGCAGCCTGGCGGTATCCGGGCACGGAAGAACGAGCGATTGTGCCCCACCTTCATTGGTGAGCAGAAAGGTTGGCGACCAGGGCTGGGCGGGCTCTCCTGGCTGTGTCCAAGGACGCGCAGAGATTCCCTGGATCTGCAGGTAGGGAAAGCGCTGCACGCCGATCCGCAGCAGTTGCCCAGCGCGGTTGCGCCAGCGGATGCGCGTGAGGAGCGGTTCGGCACGGCGGTTTGCCGAACCGGGCCAGATGAGTGCCGCAAGCTGCTGCGGGATAACGCTTGGGAGGGATTCCGCTTCGCGCACGGTGCGGACCAGTTGCCAGCCGCTGGGGCTCTTGTCCCAGACGGTCCATGCCTCATCTGGCGCGAGATCACCATTGACGCTGGTGTCACTCTCCCAACCGCCGAAAAGGTGGATACGGTGCGAAGTAACCAGCGAACCCGTGGCGCGCGGTGGGGCAGTGGTGCCCATGTCAGGGAAATGGCGGGTGATCGCCTCCCAGCCAGTAACAAGACGGACGGTTTCACGGGGCGCATCCTGGCGCGGTTCGCTCCGTGCGGCCGGGCGCTGGTTGATGAGGGCAAGGAGTGCCTGCCAATCGCGAGGGGTGTGGAGAGCAGCGGAGTCTGCAGCGACATTTTCCCCGGCCGAGGCGCCTTGTTGCAGTGCCAGGCGGAGCGCTTCAAGGTCGATCACCCACATTGGGTCTGCTGTTCGGGTGACGTTTGTGGGGTGGCGCGGCGAATGCCAAGCATGAGCGGAAAAGCCGTAGAAAGGCAACGATCCCTCGCTTAACCAGCGTTCGGGAACGAGCTGAAGGAAGGGAGCGTTTTCGCTGATCACCGGGAGAAGCCGGGCGAAGGTCGTCGGAGGCATGCGTTCAGGATCGACAAGGTAGGTTAAGAGCACCGCGCCGATCAGTTCGTGGGGGGAGGCTTTCCCTTCGGCGGTCAAAGGGTCGACGACCCGCCGCCACGCGATGCGCTGACGCACGCACGCTTCCCAAAGAGTATAGAGCCCGTGCCAGAGCGCTTCGGGGATCGCCTCAGCCGCTTTCCAGCACCACAGAAAGGCCTGGTGGTAGCACCAGGCGATCCGCTCAAAGGTGGTCGAGCGTAGGCCGCGCCACCGGCTGGTGACGGGGATCCGTTCAGCCAGCGCCGCGTAGAGGGCCAAGAGATCGCGCCAGCCAGACCAGAAGTTCGAGGAGGCGTTGGCCGAATGCCACGCAGCCCGGAGCGAATCGATACGCGCCAGGTAGGTTTCCCATGGGGGGGTGGCTGTTGGGCTGTGGTCGGTGTTGTGCTCGGAAGCTGCTTTGCGAATCGGATAGCGCTGAAGGAGCATGGTTAGCTCGGCAGCGGCGCCGTGCCAATCGTGCGCTGCAACCGAGGGGGGAGAGGCCGAAGCAGCGGGGTCAAGCGCCATCGACAGTTAGGACATTAGTGGCCGTGGTCGACGAGGCGGTGGGTGACGATGCCGCCAACCCACATCGCCAGGAGCGTGAGCCAAGAGGTAAGTGAGAAGAGCGATGCGCCGGTGACCCCTGCTCCGACGGCACAACCGCCAGCCAGAATTCCGCCAAAACCCATCAGGACGTTGGCCAACGGGGTAGTGAAGCCGAAGTACCCAAACGCAAAGCCAATGAGAGCACCCAGAAGAGCTAGGACGAACGGCGTTTCGAAGTGATCGACCAGGGTGGCCCACATCAGACATAACCCCAACCGTGTCAGGTGCGCCCATTATCGCACAACTGGGCAGGAGGGGATTAGGAGCTGGAGAGCGCTGCCCGGATCAGTTCGGTGACCTGCTGCGGGTTGGCTTTCCCTTGCGAGGCCTTCATGACGGCGCCGACGATGGCATTGAGCGCCTTCTCCTTGCCAGCCCGGAATTCGGCAACCGATTTTGGGTTGGCGGCGATCGCCTCGGCCACCAAGCGCGCAAGCAGCGCCTGGTCATTGACCTGCTTGAGGGCAAGCGCTTCAATCAGTTCGTCGGCACTGCGGCGATCGCCCTCCCACCACGCCGAGAGGAGCCGTTTGCCGCCAGAAGAGGAGAGGGTGCCGTCGGCGACACGGGCAACGAGCGCCGCCAGCTGTGATGGGGTGATCGGCGCATCGCCAATTGGTCGCTCCTCTTTGTTGAGGCGGCCGACCACCTCGACCAGGAGCCAGTTAGCGCACGGTTTGGCCAGCGCTGCGCCCGCAGCGGCTACTGCCGCCTGGTAGAAGTCGGCAAGGGTCTTGTCGCTGGTCAAAAGCGCTGCATCGTTGGGGCTGACTCCGTATTGGGCAACGAGCCGCTCGGCAAGAGCGTGGGGCAGTTCCGGCAGTTGCCGAGCCTCTTCGGCGATCCAGGCGGCGTCGATGACCAGCGGCAGCAGGTCGGGGTCGGGGAAGTAGCGGTAGTCGTGCGCCTCCTCCTTGCTGCGCATTGCTCGGGTGGTGCCGCTGGCCGGGTCAAAGAGGACGGTGGCCTGTTCAATCGCCCTCCCCGCTTCGATTTCGTCGATCTGCCAGGCGATTTCATAGTCGATCGCCTGCTGCAGGAAGCGGAAGGAGTTGACGTTTTTGATCTCGCGCCGGGTGCCAAGCCCTGGCTCGCCGCGTCGGCGCACGGAGACATTGGCGTCGATTCGAAACGACCCCTCTTGCATGTTGCCGTCGCAGATGCCGATCCACCGTACCAGGTTGTGCAGCGCCCGCGCATAGGCAACGGCTTCGGCGCTCGAAGAGAGTTCTGGTTCCGAGACGATCTCAAGAAGCGGCGTGCCGGCCCGGTTGAGGTCAATGCCACTCATCCCGGGTTGAACCGCATGAAGACTCTTACCAGCATCCTCTTCAAGGTGGGCGCGGGTAAGCCGTACGCGTTTCTCCCTCGCCGCCCCCCCTTCGCTGACGGTAAAGGCGATTGTGCCGCCGCGCACTACGGGCGCTTCATATTGGCTGATCTGGTACCCCTTGGGGAGGTCGGGGTAGAAGTAGTTTTTACGGGCAAATAGGCTCACCGGGGCGATTTCACCGCCCACAGCCAGACCAAAGCGGATTGCTGAGGTAACCGCTGCCCGGTTGAGCACGGGGAGTGTCCCAGGAAGAGCAGCATCGACCCAACTCACTTGGCGGTTGGGTTCTGCCCCAAAGGCCGTGGCAGCACCCGAGAAGATCTTGCTGCAAGTGGTGAGCTGCGCGTGGATTTCAAGTCCGATCACCGCCTCGTATCGGGGATCCATCTTTGGCTCCTTACGGAAGTAAGGTAGGAGTGGCGCGGTGCCAGTCGGTGGCACGCTGGAAGGCGTGGGCGGCGGCAAGCAGTTTCGCTTCGCCAAAGTGGGGGGCAATGAGCTGCGCGCCGATCGGTAGTCCCTCTTCGTCGAATCCGCATGGGTGGGCAAGCGCCGGCAGACCCGCTAGGTTAGCGCCGATGGTGAAGATGTCAGCTAGGTACTCCTCGACAGGATCGCTCTTTTCGCCGAGCCGCCACGCCGTGGTTGGGGTGATAGGGGTAAGGAGCAAGTCGCACTGAGTAAACGCGGCAGCGTAGTCGTCGGCGATTAAACGGCGTACTTGCTGCGCTTTGCGGTAATAGGCATCGTAGTAGCCGTGCGACAGCACATAGGTGCCAATAAGGATGCGCCGCTTGACCTCCCAGCCAAACCCTTCGGCCCGGGTTTTGGTGTATAGGGTAAAGAGCGTGTCGGCCTCCTCGGTGCGGTGGCCAAAGCGGACGCCGTCGTAGCGGGCCAAATTGCTCGAGGCTTCGGCCGGAGCCAGGATGTAGTAGGCGGGAATGGCCAGGTCGGCGCGAGGAAGTGCCACGTCGAACACGGTCGCGCCGAGTTCGGCGTAGGTCCGCGCAGCAGTGGCGATGGCATCGCGCACCGCTGGCTGCACTCCTTCAGCGGAGAGAAAGTCGGAGACGAGACCGATGCGCCAACCCGTAAGCGGCCGCGTACCGGCAGCTTCGATCTCATCGAGCGCGGCGCGGTAGTCGGGGATCGGCACAGAAACGGATGTCGAATCGTGGGCATCGAACCCGGCAATGATGGGCAGGAGCAGTGCGCAATCTTCGGCGGTACGGGCCAATAAGCCTCCTTGGTCGAATGAAGAGGCGTAGGCGATCATTCCCCAACGGCTCACCAGACCGTAGGTCGGTTTGATGCCGGTAATCCCGCAGAATGCGGCGGGCTGCCGGATGCTGCCGCCGGTGTCTGTTCCAGTGGCTGCTGGGACGATGCCAGCGGCGACGGCCGCTGCCGAACCCCCTGACGACCCGCCCGGAGTGCGGTCGGTGGCCCAGGGGTTGCGAGATGGACCGAACCAAGAGTGGCTTGTGGCCGATCCCATCGCGAATTCGTCAAGGTTGGTTTTGCCCACCGTCACGGCGCCGGCGGCTTTAAGTCGCGCAACGACGGTTGCGTCAAAAGGCGAGCGGTAACCCGCCAACATGCGCGAGGCGGCGGTGGTCGGGAGTTCCGTGGTGCAGAAGAGGTCTTTATGGGCGATCGGGATACCGGCAAGCGGACCGGTGGCGGTAGCAGCGGCTTTGGCGAGTGCATCCGGTTCGGCAAGGGTGATGAAGGCATTTAGCTGCGGTTGCAGGGCTTCGGCCCGCGCCCGTGCGGCAAGCGCCAGCGCCTCAGCCGTCGTCGATCCAGAGGCAAGGGCGGCTAGCGATTCGGTGACGGTGGCAAAAGGGGATATCGTCATGCGTCGATCACCTTGGGAACGAGATAGAGTCCGGCGTCGCTACTTGGGGCAAGCGCAAGCAGCGCGTCGCGGCAGTCCGGTTCGGTGACGTGATCCTCGCGCAGCCGCTGGCTCTGGGCAAGCGGGTGGGCAAGCGGCTCGACCCCTTCGGTGGGCGCAGCCTGAAGGCGGTCGAGGAGCAGAAAGACCCGCTCGAGCTCTGCGGCCATCTGGGTGCGCTCCTCATCGGTGAGCGCGATGCGGGCAAGCTCGGCAAGCGTCACGATGGTTTGGGGCGAAAAGGACATGATCGTCTCGTCAGGAGCCATTCTCATGGGCAAGCTGGTAGGTTATCATAATGCTTTCGGTTTGCGAAGCGCTGGCGCGTGCTGGCAAGGAATTCCTTATGTTTGGTTTCGTGCGTTCCTGGTTTTCCAACGACCTGGCCATCGACCTAGGGACGGCCAACACCTTGATCTACATGCGCGGTCGCGGCATCGTGCTCGACGAGCCCTCAGTGGTGGCCATCCGTATCGACCCGGGAACGGGAAAGAAGACCATTCAGGCAGTGGGCCGTACAGCCAAGGAGATGCTTGGCAAGACGCCGGGGAACCTTATGGCGATCCGGCCGATGAAGGATGGGGTGATCGCCGATTTTGTGGTGACCGAGCAGATGATCAAGCAGTTCATCAAGAAGGTCCACTCGTCACGGCTGCTCACCCCTTCGCCGCGGATCATCATCTGTGTTCCGTGCGGATCGACGCAGGTGGAACGGCGGGCGATTCGCGACGCGGCGCTTGCTGCTGGAGCCAGCAAAGTCTTTCTCATCGAAGAGCCGATGGCTGCAGCGATCGGCGCCGGGTTGCCGGTGGGCGAACCGACTGGGTCGATGGTCGTCGATATCGGTGGGGGGACGACCGAGGTCGGGGTGATCGCGCTGGGGGGAATGGTCTATTCCGGCTCGATCCGCGTTGGTGGCGACAAGTTCGACGAGGCGATCGTCAACTATATTCGCCGCAACTACGGCATGTTGATTGGTGATGCTACCGCCGAGATGATCAAAAAGGAGATCGGCACCGCCTTTCCGTCGGCCGACGTGTTGGAAATCGAGGTCAAAGGACGTAACCTAGCCGAAGGGATCCCGCGGGCTTTCACCGTCTCCTCCAACGAGGTGCGCGAGGCGATCCAGGAGCCGCTCAACCAGATCGTTTCAGCGGTCAAGATCGCGCTCGAGCAAACCCCCCCCGAACTGGGTGCCGATATCGCCGAGCGCGGCATCGTGCTCACGGGCGGTGGGGCGCTTCTTAAGGAAATCGATCGTTTGATCCAAGAGGAGACCGGATTGCCTGTTTTTGTAGCCGAAGATCCGCTCACCTGCGTGGCCAGAGGCTGCGGGGCGGCGCTCGAGAAGGTCGACTTGGTCGATACCCTCTTTGCCCATGAGTAACGGTGCCCAAGACTGCCGCTCACCTCTCGTTTCGCCGTTCGCTCTCAATCACTCACCGTGCGCTGATCGCTACGCTTTTTGTGCTGGCGTTGATGGTGGCCGATGCCCGTTTCCATTGGCTGGAACCGTTGCGCGACGGCCTGTCGGTCTTTGTGAGGCCGCTGGTCGCGCTAGGGCAGTTGCCTGTCCGGGTTTGGGAGGCGGTCGAGCGCCTGACGCTCGATGTGGTAGCGGTGCAGCAGGAGAATGCCGAACTGCGCCGTCAGCTGCACCAGCTTGCGGTTCAAGCGTGGGAAGGAGCAGCGGCGCGGCGTGATAATGCGGCGCTGCGTGCCCTTTTGGGGCTGACCCCGCCCCCCCACACGCGACCGATTGCGGCTGAGGTGCTCTATGATTCCCCTGATCCCTTCTCCCGGCGGGTCGTGATCGATCGCGGCAGCAACCACGGCGTGCGCGTCGGTTTGGCGGTAGTTGCGACCAACGGGCTTGTGGGCCAGGTGACCCGCGTGCAGCCTTTGGTAAGCGAGGTGACGCTTCTGACCCACGAAGGGATGCGCGTGCCGGTCCAGGTGCCGCGCACCGGGGTGCGCGGTATCCTCTGGGGGCAGGGCGAGGAGTGGTTGGCCTTGCGCGATGTACTGGGCGAAGTCCGTGTGGCTGAGGGGGATGAGGTGGTTACCTCTGGGCTCGATGGCCTCTATCCGCCTGGGATTCCAGTCGGTCGGGTGGTGCGGATCGAGGGGGTGGGGGTTGCACCGCTCGTCTGGGTGGCCCCGGCTGAGCGGGGAGAGCAGTGGCGGCAGCTGCTCATCCTGGAACGGTTGCCAGCGCCCCAGTAAGGAAGCATATCCGCCCATGGATCAACCCACCCACCGCTCGCGCGAACTGCTCAATCCCCCGCTCCGCGGGTGGATGGTGGTGACGTTGCTCGTGGCCATCGCGCTCGACCTTATCCCGCGCCACTGGTTTGGCTGGGGGCCAGAGGCGCTTTTATTAACCCTCACCTTTTGGGCGCTGCGTGCACCTGCTTGGTGCGGGGTTGGCTTGGCGCTGCTTCTGGGTCTTGCCGTCGATGTCGGCCGCGGCGCGGTGCTCGGCCAGACAGCACTGGCAGCGATTTGGCTTGTCTGGGGTGTTCAGACGTGGCGGCCGCGCCTGTTGTGGTTCGGGCCGTGGGGTCAGGCGGCCCATCTGGTCTGGCTCTGGGCTGCTGTCTTGCTGCTGCAGATGGCAGTGCGTTGGGTGGTGGTGGGCGAGATCGACCACGGTCGCGGGTACTGGCTGGCTCCGTTGTGGATGGCCCTCCTCTGGCCGCTGTGGCATGGCCTGCTCTTGTGGCCACAGCGGGTCGGGGGTTCGGTATCCCCTCCGTAGTGCTCAGATGGTGACCCCGTTTCTCTCCAGCGACGCGCTGCGTGCCCGAACCGTGCGCCGGGCAGCGCTTCTTGTTGCGGTGATGGTGGCTGCCGTGGCGGTGCTTTTGTGGAGGTTGCACCATCTGCAGGTGGTGCAGCACGAGCGCTTTGCCCGGTTGGCTGAAGCCAACCGCCTAGCGCTGGCGGCTATCCCGCCGCAGCGCGGGGAGATCTTCGACCGCAAAGGGCGGGCGTTGGCGCGCAACGAAGGGGTCTATGTGCTGGAGGTGACGCCATTTCAGACTCCCGACGTGCACGCAACGATCGAACGGTTGCGGTCGCTGGTAACGATCGATGAGGAGTCGCTGCGCGCCTTTCGCCGTCGACTACGCGAACAGCGCGGTTTGGGTAGTATCCCACTCAAGTGGCGATTAACCGACGAGGAGGTGGCGCGGATTCACGCCTGGCACTTCGATCTTCCAGGAGTGCACGTGACGGTGCGGTCGATGCGCCACTACCCCTTTGCCGAGGTGACCGCTCATCTGGTCGGCTATTTGGGGCGGATCAGCGAGCGCGACCTGCAGGCGATTGACGCACGCGACGAGACGGGGCGCTACCGAGGCCTAGAGGTGATCGGCAAAGAGGGGGTGGAGGCAAGCCACGAGTCGGTGCTGGTTGGGTGGCCCGGTTGGGAGCAGCTTGAAGTAAACGCTGCAGGTCGGGCCGTGCGCCGCCTTGCCTCGGTGGCACCGCGGCCGGGGTGGGATCTTCAACTCACCATCGACATCGAGTTCCAGACCTTTGTCTATGAACTGCTCCGTGAGCGTAAGGCAGCGTTTGTGGCGCTCGACCCTCGCGATGGGGGGGTGCTGGCGATGGTTAGTACCCCGTCGTTCGATCCCAATCCGTTCGTGGTGGGGATCTCTGCCGAGCAGTGGCAGGCACTGACCAACGACCCAGCGCGCCCCCTCCTTTTCCGGCCGCTGCGCGGAATCTACCCGCCGGGGTCGACGTTCAAGCCCTTCATGGCTCTCTTGGGACTGGAGTCAAGGGTCCGCCGGGTCGAACAGCGTTTTTCCCAGCAGGGGTCATTTCAACTTGGGTCGGTGGAACTTTTTGACCGTAAGTCGGCGTGTCAGAGTGGGGTCGATGTGGTGCGGGCGATCGCCTATTCGTGTAATGTCTACTTCTACCAGCTGGGGGTGGACCTGGGAATCGACGCGATCAGCCGCTTCATGACCCGGTTTAGTTTCGGGAGTCCAACCGGGATCGATCTGCCCAACGAGGCAGCGGGCGTTTTGCCGTCCCGAGAGTGGAAGCGGCAGCGGTTCCGCAAGCGCCAGGAGCAGCAGTGGTTTACCGGCGAGACGGTTTCGGTGGCCATCGGTCAGGGGTATAGCAGCTACACGCCGCTGCAGATGGCCTATGCGTTGATGATGCTGGTCAATGGCGGGGTAGGGCCTATTCCACACGTGGTCGATGCCTACCGCGACCGGACCACGGGGGAGCGGATCGTTCCCGACCGTCCCCCCCCGCGCTTCGTTGCTCTTTCCCCGCAACATGTCGAGACGATCCTCACGAGCATGCGCGAAGGGGCACGGGTGGGAACCTCGGCTAAGGCCTTTGCTGGGGCGCCCTACCAGGCGGCCGGCAAGACCGGGACCGCGCAGGTGGTTGCGCTGGGGCACCAGCGCCGCGCGGGAGAGGAGCACAACGAGGACCACGCCTGGTACATCGCCTTTGCCCCGGTGAATGACCCCAAGATCGTTGCTGCGCTCATTGTCGAGCATGGTGGGTTTGGCGGAGCGACTGCCGCACCGTTGATGCGTCTGATCTTCGACCGCTTTTTCGGCGTGGGCGTTTCCCCCATCTGGGAGGAGAAGCGGTGAATCTGGGGTTGGCACTCTGGCGCCGGGTGCAGTATCGCTGGGATCCGTGGGTCATTGTGGTCGTGGTCGCTATCGCTGTCTTTGCTCACTGGGTGATGACCAGCGCTTCCCCTGAGCGGGTCAACGATCAGCTCGTCCATCAAGGGTTGGCGCTTGCCGTACTCCTTGGGGCAGCGCTCGTTCCCTTCCGCTTCTGGCTGGCGTTCTCTCCTATTCTCTACCTGGGGGGGCTGACGGCGCTCGTGCTCGTTTTGCTGGTCGGGGTCAGTGCCAAAGGGGCGACCCGTTGGCTCGACCTTGGCGTAGTTCGGGTACAGCCTTCGGAGGTGATGAAACTGGCGGTGCCCCTCTTTCTGGCCGCCTATTTCCATTGGCGTATGGCGGCGCTACGCTGGTGGGACTTTCTGGTGGCGCTCCTCTTTGTGGTGGTGCCGACGTTGCTCATCGTCAAGCAGCCCGACTTGGGTACAGCGATCATGGTTGGGCTGGCCGGGGCAGCTGTCCTCTTTTTTGCCGGTCTGAGTTGGCGGTTACTGCTGCCTGCAGTGGTTGCCGTGGCGGTGGCGGTGACTCTTCTCTTGGTTCACGGCAACGAGTGGTGTGCCCCCGAGGTGAAGTGGCCAGCGCTGCACGACTATCAAAAGGGGCGGGTCTGCACGCTGCTCGACCCCGAGCGCGATCCGCTGGGCAAAGGTTTCCACACCATCCAGGCGGCGATTGCCATCGGTTCAGGGGGGGTGTGGGGCAAGGGGCTTGGCCAGGGAACCCAGTCGCAGCTGGCCTTTATCCCAGAACGCCATACCGACTTCATCCTGGCGGTGATTGCCGAGGAGCTGGGAATGGTTGGGGTAGCGGGGTTGTGGCTGGCCTATCTCCTTTTGCTCCTGAGGTTGCTTGTTCTGGCGATGCGCTCGGGGTTGTGGGCTGGACAACTCTTCGGGGGGGCAACCGTAGCCGCCCTTTTCTGTTACGTTTGGGTCAATGGGGCGATGGCCCTAGGAATTGCTCCGGTAGTCGGTGTCCCGTTGCCGTTGGTCAGTTACGGAGGAACCGCACTGGTGTCGCTCTGTCTGATGATTGGTGTGGCGTTGAGTGCGGCAGCCGAACCGCTTCCCGGAGGAGGGCGCTGATGCTTGTGTGCAGATTTGACCCTCATCTGACCCCGCTGCCTGTGCGAATTGCTTGTGTCGTGGGAGCGGCGACCGTGCTTGTTGCTGGCTGCAGCACGCCGCCCAAAACAGTGCGGTCAGAGGCGTCCAGTAAGGCGGCGCCGGTAGTAGTCAGCGGCGCCCTGCCCCGCATCGAGCCGATTCGGCCGGCAACCACTCGACCCTACACCGTGCTGGGCCGAACTTACTTTCCGATGAGCGACTTCGCCCCCTACGAGGAGGAGGGGATCGCATCTTGGTATGGACGCGAATTCCACGGCAAACCGACCGCTACGGGGGAGCGGTTCGACATGTTCGCGATGACCGCTGCCCACAAGACGCTGCCGTTACCGAGCTACGCGCGGGTCACCAGCCTGACCACTGGTCGCCAGGTGATCGTGCGGGTAAACGACCGCGGTCCCTTTGTCGGAGAGCGGCTGATCGACCTCTCCTTTGCCGCTGCCGATGCCCTGGGTATCGCTAACCAAGGCACGGCACCCGTGCGTGTTTCCCTGATCATGCCCGACGAGATCCGCGAAGCCGAACGGCAGGGGCGGACGTTGCTGGCTGAGGCTTCACCCACCGGAGGCGAGACGGGACACGATCGTGCCGCCGCAGCCAGTGCCAGCAGTTCTCCTGATGCACCGCCGTCGGTTGCTAAGGGGGCAACACGATCAAGTGCAGGAGTTGGCGCTGAAGTCTCACTTTCCGCCGCCGCGGTGCCGCTCGCTGCCCCTGCGGTGTCTGCCCCGGTGCCGGCTGCCCAGGAGCACGGGGCGGGTGGCCGCTTCTTTCTGCAACTGGGCGCCTTTTCGGTGCCGGAGAATGCCGAGAACTTTGCCGCCCACCTGCGCGCGGTGCTACCGGAGGTAGCCCTCAGGGTGGTGCGCCAGGGCGGGTTGGTGCGGGTGGTTGCTGGGCCATACCGCAACGAGACAGTGGCTCACCTCATGGCTGAGCAACTGCTGGAGCGGTTGGGTCATTCCCCGTTGGTGGTGCGCGCTGAAACATTAGGAGGATTGCCATGATCGCGGCCGGTCGTTTCGCGGTAGACTCGCTTTTTTCAACGAGGAGTCAGAGCAAGGTGACCTGCCGCAATCGCTGTTGGGGAGCGTTCCTACTGCTATGGATCATCGTCACTCCGGCTGTTGCCCAGGCTCAGACGGCGCTTGTGCTGCCAGCCCGGCAGTGGTTTCTCCTGGATGTGGCCGCCAACGAGGTGTTGGCCGAACAGGGGGCAGACGAGCCGGTAGAACCGGCTTCGATTACCAAGGTGATGACCGCCTATCTGGTCTTTGAAGCTTTGCGCGACGGACACCTAAAGTGGGGGCAGCTGGTGCCCGTTTCCGAACGGGCGTGGAAGATGCGCGGTTCGCGCATGTTCATCGAACCGCGGCAGCAGCCAACTGTTGAAGAGCTGGTCAAGGGGTTGGTGATTGCCTCAGGCAACGATGCGGCAGTGGCGCTGGCCGAAGCTGTTGCCGGCACCGAGGAGGCTTTTGTGCGGCGCATGAACGCCACCGCCCAGCGGCTGGGTATGACCCGCACCCATTTCACCGATGCCTCGGGGTGGCCTAACCCCGAACACCGCAGCACGGCACGCGACCTGGCGATCCTTGGCCAAGCGCTCATCCGCGATTTTCCGCGCGAATATGCCCTCTTTAAAGAGCAGTCGTTTGCCTACAAAGGGGTGAAGCAACCCAACCGTAATCGACTGCTGTGGATCGATCCATCGGTCGACGGGATCAAGACCGGCCACACTGAAGGGGCGGGGTATTGTCTCTTGAGCTCGGCGGTGCGCGACGGGCGACGGCTGATTGCGGTGACGCTGGGAAGCGGTTCCGATGCCCAGCGCGTGGAGGCTTCGCTGAAGCTCCTCAACTACGGTTTCAACGAATTTGCCCACTTCCGTGCTGCAACAGCCAACACACCGGTGGCTTCCCTCCGTGTCTGGCTAGGGGCGGTCAAGGAGGTGGCTGTCGGGTCGATGACCGACTTGGTGGCGGTGCTACCGCGCGACGAGGTCGGGCGGGCGCAGGCGCGGTTCGTGGCCAAGGAGCCATTGATCGCGCCGGTGGCCCGTGGGCAGGAGGTGGGACGAATCGAGGTGGTCGTCGACGGACAGGTGCGCCGGACGCTACCGGTGGTGGCGCTTGCCGAGGTGGGCGAGGCAGGGTGGTGGGGGCGTCTGGTCGACCGGATTGCCCTTGCTTGGCGTGGGTTGACCGGACGGTGAATGATCCCGTCGTCCTCCCGGCGCCTCCTGCCCATGCGGCGTGGTGGGGGCGCCAACCTTACCAGACGCTGTGGCAGGCGATGCGCACCTATACCGAGCAGCGCCAGAGCGATTCGCCCGACTGGCTCTGGGCGGTGGAGCACGACCCGGTCTATACCTTGGGGTTGGCCGGGCGCACGCACCACCTTACCCCAGCTGCCCAAGCGCACGCGCCCGTGGTGCGGTGTGACCGTGGCGGCCAGGTGACCTGGCATGGGCCGGGGCAATTGGTTCTTTACTGCCTGTGGGATCTGCGCCGCCGCTCGCTCACCGTGCGCGGTTTGGTAGCGCTGTTGGAAGAGGCAGTGATTGCGCTTCTTGCGCAACACGGTATCGCCGGCGAGCGGCGTCCAGGGGCCCCAGGAGTCTATGTCGGCGGTGCTAAGATCGCCTCACTGGGCCTCAAGGTGGTGCGTGGGTGCAGTTACCACGGGGTGAGTCTTAATGTGACCAACGACCTCACCCCCTTTTCGTGGATTGATCCGTGCGGTTTTGCTGGGTTGCCGGTGACCCGGACCAGCGACTGGGGGTGGTCGCCAACGCTGGTCGAGGCGGCCGAAGCGCTGGCCGATCACCTCCCACCAAAGCGGTGGGTCTGGCAGGCACCGCCAACTGTTTAGTGGAGAGCGAGATGACCTTACTTCCTGGCGTGAAACAGCGCGGTTACGAGAAGATGGAAAGGATCCCGGTCAAAGTGGTACCGCGCACCGAGCCGTTGGCCAAACCGGCATGGATCCGCACCCGTTTGCCAGCAGGCGAAGCGCTCGAGCGGTTTGCTCAGGTCAAGACGATCCTGCGTGCTCAAGGGCTCCACACCGTCTGCGAAGAGGCGACCTGCCCCAACGTTCATGAATGTTTCGGTAAGGGGACGGCGACATTCATGATCCTGGGTGACCTCTGTACCCGGCGCTGTCCCTTCTGCGACGTCGCCCACGGCCGGCCGCTTCCCCCCGATCCCGAAGAGCCGCAGCGCCTGGCCGAGACGGTGGAGGCGCTCGGGTTGCGATATGTGGTGGTAACCAGCGTCGACCGCGACGACCTCTCTGATGGCGGAGCGAGCCATTTCGTTGCCACCATCGCCGCGATCCGCGCCCGTTCGCCTGCAACCCGCATCGAGGTGCTCGTGCCCGACTTCCGCGGCCGGCTGACCGAAGCGCTCGACGCTTTTGCCAGCGAGCTGCCCGATGTCCTTAACCATAACCTGGAGACGGTGCCCCGTCTCTACCGGGCCGTCCGTCCAGGGGCCGATTACGCCCATTCGTTGCGGCTTTTGGCCGAATTCAAAGGGCGCTATCCGCAGGTGGTGACCAAGTCGGGGTTGATGGTTGGGTTGGGCGAGACCGACGAAGAGATCGTCTCGGTCCTGCATGATCTGCGCGCTCATCAGTGCGAAATGGTCACCATTGGCCAGTACCTGCAGCCTTCGCCTGCCCATCTGCCGGTCGCCCGGTTCGTTCCGCCGCAGACCTTTGCCCACTGGCAAGCACTGGCGGCAGAACTCGGTTTTCGCCATGCGGCGTGTGGACCGCTCGTTCGTTCCTCCTACTGGGCCGATCGTCAGGCCGAAGCGCTAGGGGTGGCATGAATCTCGCCCATCTCAATCCAGCACAGCAGCAGGCGGTCCGCTACCTGGATGGCCCCTGCTTGGTGCTGGCGGGGGCCGGCAGCGGCAAAACGCGGGTCATTACCCACAAAATTGCCTACCTGATCAAGGAAGGGGGGATCGCGCCGCGCCATATCGCCGCGATCACCTTCACCAACAAGGCGGCGCGTGAGATGCAGGAGCGGGTTGCCCAGCTCCTGGGGGGGCGGACTCCGACCGGCCTGACCGTGTGCACCTTCCACGCCCTAGGGGTACAGATCCTGCGCAGCGAAAGTACCCGGCTCGGACTCAAGCCGCGCTTTTCGATCCTTGATCAGAGCGATGCGGTGACGCTCTTGGGCGAATTCCTCAAAGAGAGCGACCGCGCCTTTTTAAAGCGCGTCCATTGGCAGATCTCGCAGTGGAAGAACCAGGGCATTTTGCCCGAGGAGGCCGAAGCACAGCACTCTTTCGATGAGGATCGCGTCGTAGCTGCCCGCTGTTACCGCGACTATGAGCGGGCGTTGGCTGCCTACCATGCGGTCGATTTCGACGATCTGATCCTCAAACCGCTCCTACTTCTCGAGCGCGACGAGGCGGTACGCACTGCCTGGCAGGAGCGGTTGCGCTACCTGTTGATCGACGAGTACCAGGATACCAACCGTACCCAGTATCGGCTCCTCAAAATGCTTTCTGGGGTGCGCGGGGCATTTACCGCAGTGGGCGATGACGACCAGTCGATCTACGCATGGCGTGGGGCCGATAGCGACAACTTACGCCTGCTCAAAGCCGACTATCCACACCTGGCGGTGATCAAACTCGAGCAGAACTACCGCAGCACCACGACGATCCTGGCTGCAGCAAACCGCCTGATCGCCCACAACGACAAACTCTTCGCCAAGCGGCTCTGGTCGCAGCACGGGCCCGGGGAGCCGATCGTGATCCGCGCCTGCCGTGACCCCGAATCCGAAGCCGAATGGGTGGTTGCCCAGATCGATGCCAAGCGGTTCGAGCGGCGGGCGGCGTGGCGCGATTTTGCGATCCTCTACCGCGGCAACCACCAGGCGCGGCTCTTTGAGCAGGCGCTGCGCGCGCAGCGGATCCCCTACCTCCTCTCTGGCGGGCAATCGTACTTCGAGCGGGCCGAGATCCGCGACGCGATGGCTTATCTACGGCTACTGCTTAACGAAGACGACGATCCGGCCTTTGTCCGGGCCATCACCACGCCGCGTCGTGGAGTGGGGGCAGCCAGTCTGGAGCTGCTTTCGCGTTACGCTGGCCAACGCCATTTGAGCCTCTTTGCTGCCCTTTTTGAAACTGGGGCCGAACAGGTGGTGCCGGCAAAACCCCTAGAGGCGATGCGTCAATTTGCCGCCTTCATCAACCGCTTTCGGTACCGCGCTGAACGGGAACCGGCCGGGCAGGTGGCGCGAGCCTTTTTTGCTGCGATCGACCTTGAGGAGCACTACCTGGCCACCCTCGACCCGCGCGAAGCCGAGACGCGCACTCGTTCGTTGGCCGAATTCCTCACCTGGATTGAACGCAAAGGGGAGGCCGATGGAAAAAGGCTTCTTGATGTCGTGCAGACAATGAACCTGATTGCTCGGCTGGAGCGCGACAACGAGGAGGTGGATGCCGTGCAGTTAGCCACGCTACACGCTGCCAAAGGGTTGGAATTTCCCCACGTTTATCTGGTCGGGGTTGAGGAGGGGGTACTTCCGCACCAGTCGAGCATCGATGCCGATCAGGTCGAGGAGGAGCGGCGCCTGATGTATGTGGGGATCACCAGGGCGCAACGCACGCTTACCATCACTTACTGCGAAAAGCGGCGATCTGGTAAGGAGTGGCGGGAGGTTGCCCCCTCACGCTTTCTTGCCGAGATGGCCGGCGAGGGGGTAGTCACCAAGTCCCGTGAGACCCCCCTTTCACCTGAGGAGGCCAAAGCGCGCCTTGCGCAGCTCAGAGAGATGTTGTCTCGTGAGCCGCTGGTTGGCTAGGGAAGCACCCGATCATCAGGTGCACAGGGCGGTGGCGGTATTCTCCGGCCGGCTCACTCGATCGGCGGTTCGGTGAAATTGGCCCCTGACTGGTTGGCCAGGTAGGCGACTGCCCGCGCGACCTCTTTGTCGGTGAGGTCTGCTCCCCCCCCTTTGGGAGGCATTTGACCGATACCGTTTGTCGCCGTTTGGACCAGCGCTTCGAACCCTTTGGCAATTCGTGGTGCCCAAGCAGCCTGGTCGCCCGTCTTCGGGCTGCCTAGTGCGCCGCTCTCGTGGCAGCTCTTGCAAATGCTCTGATTGATCTGCTCGCCGGTACGTTTTCCTGGTTCAACCTTCTTAAACGCCAGATTCACCTGGGCCACCGGCAGAATCGCTTTAAGAGTGGCGTTCTCATCTGGTGTTGAGGATTGCGAGCATCCAGCGATAAGCATTGTTGCGATCAGAGCAGGAAAGATGGTTCGGGTGCAGTGTTTATGCATCATCAGAGGTCCTCTCAGATTCGATCAAGACTTGATTATAAGCAAAAAAGAAGAATTTGGTTTTGCGGCAGCAGGCGTGTTGTGCTATTATTCGCTTTGCGCCTGTTGCGCCCGTAGCTCAGTGGATAGAGCGTTGGCCTCCGAAGCCAAAGGTCGCAGGTTCGATTCCTGCCGGGCGCGCCAAAATGCCAAAAAAAGATAGGCGAGCAGCCAAACGCTCTGTACGCCGCCATGCACCTGCACAGCAGATGGTTGAGCGTTCCCTCAAATAAATGAGTTGCCGGTGACAATGGCCCTCGCCTCCTCTTCACTGAGGCGTACCCGAGCATTGGCCAGAATGTAGCTGATGAGCCAACCGGTGAGCCGCTCACGGTCTTCTTCAGACAGCATCACCATTTCGCAGCCAATCCGCCCGTCGCTGATGACCGCCCGCACTTCGGCTTCCCCGGTGATCGGCTGGGGATCGCCCTGCATTTGAAGCGTGAAACCAAAACGGTCAGTGGGCAGCTCTGCGGGGCGGCCGCAGGAGAAACCGCCCAAGGAGAGGTCGTACACCGCAAGGTCGTCGCCACCCGCAACACCAGCGAGATTGGCGCGAAAACGGCGCGGAGAGACCAGCGCCACGTAGATTCGTTGGTGACGTCGCCGTTCTGCCGCATCGAGCAAAGCGTAACTCCCCTCTCCGCTCATTATCCTTTCCCCCGGCTGCGGCGCACTTCGGCGATGATTCGATCGGCCTCTTTGAGTGCCGCTTCGTGGCTGCCAGTATGGGAGGCGGAGGTGATATAGCGCCCAGCAATTGCCAGCGTCGGAACACCCTCGATCCGGTATTCCCGGGTCAAGCGGTCGGCCTGTTTGACCTGGGTCTGAACGGTGAAGCTATCCCAAGCGTTGGTCAAGGCCTGACCGTCGAATCCCTGGTCGCGCACCCACTGGGCGGCGGCGTCACGCTCATAGAGCGGCCGACGTTCGTCCTGAATGGCGGCAAAGATACGGGGGTGGAGCGCTTCGAGTGCGCCGATCGCCCCCAGCGCGTAAAAGCAGGTGGCTAGTCCCAGCAGAACTCGCTGGTTCCAGATGACCGGTACTTGCCGAAAGCGCACGTCGCTCGCAATCCCCTTCTTCCATTCGGAGACCAGAGGGTCGAATGCCCGGCAGTGGGGGCAGCCGTAGTGGAAGAATTCAAGCACTTCGATGACGTCGCCCGGACTCGCTACCGGTGGGTTGAGGGTTTCGTAGGGGGGTCGGGCCGCTGCCTCTGCTCCTGCCCAGAGGAGCGGGGTCACGGTAACCCAACCCAGCCAAGTGCGACGATTCATACCGCTCTCCTTTCCGTTAGCCACGAACGAGAACCGGCTGGTAGCCGGCTGCCTGCAAGCGTCCACGAGCCGCTTCGGCCGCCTGCTGCGACGGGTAGGGTCCTACCCGGACGCGATAAAGCGTACGACCATCGGGCATCTTGGCCGGTTCCGCTACCGACGTAACCCCCAACAGGGCCAGTTCGGCGCGCACCCGGTTCGCCTCCTGTTCGGAACCAAAGGCCCCCACCTGCCAGAACCAGCGTTGCGGGCTGGCCTCATGCGCACCGGTGGTCGGGGGCGCTGCCGCAGAGGGTGACGGCGTAGGGATCGAGGTTGTGGTTGAGGCAGCAGGAGCAGTGGTTGCGGGCCCAGCAGAAGGGACGGCTGGGGCGGGCACAGCGGCGTTGCGGTTTGTCGCAGGCGGACTAGCTCCCAAAGTAGTCTGGCTTGGCGTGGAGGTTGCTGGTGGGGCGGGCATTGGTTTGCTGGGAGCTGCGCTCTCTCCGTTGGCCGATGGTGGGGGGGGCTGGCGCAGCATCCCTAAGAGTTCCTGGGGGAGGGTCGTTGGTGCCGGTGGTGGCGTCTCTTTGCTGCGAAACGGCGAGTGGCGGGTGACGTACCACGCTGCACCCAAGGCGATCAGCGCCCCGACGGCGATCCCGAAGAGAAGGCCAAGCACCGTGCCGCCGCGGCGCGGCGAGGCGGGGCGAGGGGAGCGCGCAATCGGGGCGGTTGGGTTCATCGCAGACTCCTCTTACATCTGCTGCGGCACGCCCACGCCAAGGAGGCGCAACCCGTTGGCGAGCACCCACTGGGTGGCTCGGGCGAGCGCCAGGCGGGCAAGCCGTAGCCGTGTCTCGTCGACCAAGATGCGTTCGACGTTATACCAGGCATGGAAGTCGCCGGCAACCTCTTTGAGATAGAAGGCGATCTGGTGCGGGGCGCGCTCTTGGGCTGCAGTGAGGATGACGCGCGGAAAGTCGGCGAGCCGCTGGGCAAGGGCCAGCGCCTGTGCCGATTCGCCAAGCGGGGTAAGGTCGGCCGCGCCCAGAGTTTCATCGGCCGACGCCTCAGCCAATCCCCCTTCGCGCAACAGTGATGCGATCCGGGCGTGCGCGTACTGGATGTAATAAACGGGGTTGTCGTTGGAACGTTTTTTGGCCAGATCGAGGTCGAAGTCGAGGTGCTGGTCGCATTTGCGCAGTACGTAGAAGAAGCGCGCCGCATCGTTGCCGACCTCGTGGCGCAACTGGCGTAGCGTGACGAATTCCCCGGCACGGGTGCTCATCGGCACCTTTTCGCCGTTACAGTAGAGGACGGCAAATTGCACAAGGAGTACCTCGAACCGGCTCACCTCAAGCCCCAGCGCCTGCAGCGCGGCGCGAACCCGTGGGATATAGCCGTGGTGGTCGGCGCCCCAGATGTCGATGATGTGGTCAAAGCCGCGTTCGAATTTATTGAGGTGGTAGGCGATATCCGAGGCAAAGTAGGTGTAGCTGCCGTTGGCTCGCTGCACGACGCGGTCCTTCTCATCGCCAAAGGCAGTGGCCCGGAACCACTTGGCCCCATCCTGTTCGTAAAGGTGGCCACGCCGCTCCAGTTCGGCCACGGCCCGAGCGACCAGGCCGGTATCGAAGAGACTCTGTTCGGAGAACCAGACGTCGAAGGTGACACCAAATTCGGCGAGATCTTCTCGGCAGTCGCCCAGCTGCTCGGTAAGGACATACTGGTGCAGCCACGCATAATCCGGCCCAAGGAGCTGCTTGGCGTTGGCGATCAGCCGATCAAGACGTTCCTCCCGCTGTTCGATCGCTTTGCTGTCGTTGCGTTCAGCAGCGGGCTCTTCTGGCACACCGGCAAGGAGCTCATCTGCTGTCCCGGTGCAGAAGCGGTCACCGTGCGTGGCTTTGAGGGCTTCGGCCATGGCCACCACGTAGTGGCCCTGGTAGCCGTTTTTCGGAAAGGGAATGGTCCAACCAAAGAGGGCGAGGTAGCGCAGCCAGGTGGAAAGGGTGAGGATGTCCATCTGGCGGCCGGCATCATTGACATAGTACTCGCGGGTGACCGACCAGCCGGCAAATTCAAAGAGGTTGGCAAGCGCGGCGCCATAGGCAGCGCCGCGCCCATGGCCGACATGGAGCGGCCCGGTCGGGTTGGCCGAGACAAATTCGATCTGGATCCGTTGCGCTTTGGGCTTGCCAGCGCCAAAACGGTCACGGGCAGCAAGAATTGCCGGGATGACTGCCGTCTTGGCTGTTGGGGTCACCCGGATATTCAGAAAACCGGGGCCAGCTACCGTCACTTCGGCCACATAGGGGTGGGGGGTGAGCTCGCGGCGGATCGCTTCAGCAATCGCCCGCGGGTTCTCTTTGAGCTGGCGGGCATGGATCAGGGCCCAGTTGCTCGCCCAGTCACCGTGGCTCACCTCTTTAGGGCGCTCCAGTGTCACGGGGAAATGGGCAGCATTTGGAAAGGCGGCGATGATCGCCTGGTGAAGCCATCCGGCCAAAACCTGGGGGAGCTCGTAAGAGGCGGCGTGGGTCGCGTTCATGAAGCCAATTCTCTCTAGCCAAAAGGCTTTTATTATACTGCGCGCTGGCGGCAGTGCGGCTGCTGCGGTGCTATACTCAGAACATGGATCGCAACGAAGGCAAGCGCGTTAGCCAAATAGGGGTGCCAGCGCCGCTGATGGTGGCAGCAGCACTCGTTGTCGTTGGGGCGGGCGTGCAGGCAATGGCCAGTTGGCTTGCCCCGCTGCTCGTCGCTGTTTTTCTGGCGATGATCTCGACACCACCGCTGCTTTGGCTTCGTCGCTACCATGTGCCGTGGGGGGTCGGGGTGGTGCTCCTCTTTTTTGCGGTCGGGCTGGCCTTTTTCCAACTCTTTACGGTGATCGAAGTGACCGGGCAAGAGCTGGCCAAGCAGGCGCCGCTCTATCAGGAGCGTTGGCAGACGCTGGTTGGCCAGAGCAAACAGTGGCTGACTGAGCGAGGGGCGCCGTGGCAGGAGCTCGTTGGTGAAATCCCAACCCCGTCGCTTGCTGCCATGGCCCAGTGGGCAGGGCGTCTTGCCGCGACCACCGGGCAGGTAACGGCCAATTTTGCGTTGGTGCTCTTCGCTTTCCTCTTTTTGCTGCTTGAAGTCCCTTCGCTGCCGCTGCGTTTTGCCGCCGCCTTTCCCCACGAGCGGCGCACGGCGGTGCGTTTGCGCCGCTTTCTTCTGGCGGTGAACCGCTACTTGGTGATCAAGACAAGCGTCAGCATTCTGACTGGGTTGGCGGTATGGGGGTGGTTGACCTGGCAGGGGGTCGGTTTTGCGATCTTTTTTGCCGTGCTCGCTGGTCTTCTCAACTTCATCCCGACGATTGGGTCACTCATCGCCGCTGTGCCGGCGATCGGGTTGGCACTGTTGGAGGGAGGAGTGGGCACGGCTGCTATCGTCGCGCTGGGGTATGGGGCGATCAACCTGGTGCTGGGCAGTTGGGTCGAGCCGCGCTGGATGGGGCAGGCGCTGGGCCTCTCACCCACGGTGGTGTTGGTCTCATTGCTGCTCTGGGGGTGGCTCTTGGGCACCATTGGCGCCTTTTTGTCGATCCCGCTGACGATGATGGCGAAGCTCGCCCTTGAAAGCCACCCGGCAACGCGCCGCTGGGCCATGCTTTTGGGGGCTACGGCGTCTGGAAAGAGACTTTAGTGTGTAAAGAAAACCTAATGCGCTACCCTCACCTTCCCTTCAACCAATTGAAAAAGGAGCGATCGCACCGACTCGGGCTCTCGCCAACGGAGCGCCTGTTCGAGTGCGGCCAGTGCCTCGATCAGCTGCTCACCCTCTTCGCACGGTTCCATTGCCTGGCGGATCTTCGGGTGGCGGGTTGGTTGGATGTTGCTCCCGATTACGAGCGCTTCATGGAGCTTCTCGCCTGGCCGTAAACCGGTAAAGACAATCTCGATGTCGCCGTCGGGGTTGGCGTCGTTGCGTTCGGTCAAGCCAGCCAGCCGGATCAATTTGCGGGCGAGATCAAGGATCGATACCGGTTCGCCCATATCCAGAAGAAAGACTTCGCCTCCCTGACTCATGCTACTTGCCTGTAGTACCAGCTCGACCGCTTCATGCACCGACATGAAATAACGGGTCACTTCAGGGTGGGTGACGGTAATCGGTCCGCCGCGCTGGATCTGCCGCTGAAAGAGCGGGACGACCGACCCGGAAGAGCCAAGTACGTTGCCAAAGCGGACCGCACAGTAGCGCTGGCCTACTTTTCGCGCTTCGCGTGCGGCTGCCAGGGTGATCAGTTCTGCCCAGCGCTTAGTCGCCCCCATCACGTTCGTTGGATGGACCGCCTTGTCGCTGGAGATGAGAACAAAGCGTTCAACCCCTTGCGCGCGACAGGCGGCAACCAGCCGAGCTGTTCCAACGACGTTGTTGCGCACGCCGGAAATCAGGTTCTCTTCCACAAGCGGTACATGCTTGTAGGCAGCAGAATGAAAGACGGTGCAAATATGGTGCTTCACTATTAGCCCTTCGAGCCACGCCTGGTCTTCGACACTGCCTAGTGCCGGTACGAGGTCGGTAAAGCCCATCTCTAGGAGCTCCTGTTGGATGCGGTAGAGGGCAAATTCGTTCAGTTCCACTAATACCAGCCGCTTGGGGCCTAACATGGCGATCTGCCGACACAGTTCGCTGCCGATCGACCCACCGGCACCGGTGACCATCACGTGGCGCTCGCTCACCGCACGGCGCAGCAGCGCCTGGTCGGGTTCGACCCGGTTGCGGCCAAGCAGATCGCCGACGTCGACCTCACGCACTACCCGCGGCAGGTAGCGACCGGCGGCGAAATCGGCAGTCGGGGGCATGATGCGCACGCGCAAGTTGTGGTGGGTGAGCCGTTCGACTACCTGGCGGCGGGTGTAATCGGAGGCGTTGGGTAGCGCAACAATCGCCTCGTGGATGGCAAAACGTTTGATGAGCTGAGGAATCTCCTCTGGGGCGTAGATGCGCAGTCCGCCGAGCTCTTTGCCGACCACCCGCGGGTCATCATCGATAAAGGCTGCCGGAAAGAGTTCGCGACTCTGACGCAGCGCCGAAGCAAGCTGCCAGCCGGCATCGTTGGCCCCATATATGAGTGCCTGCCGCCCACCGAACTGCCGTTGCACCGGACGCCAGAGCAGGGCGCGCAGCGCAAAGCGGGTAAGCCCGATGATCACAACCACTGCCAAGCCAAAGTGCCAGCAGGCGGCAAGGAGGGTGATCAACGGCCACTCGGGAAAGAGGAGCCGCAGCCACAGCAGCCAAAGGAGCGTTGCGGCAAGTGCTGCCTTACCGATGGCAACCAGCGCCTCTTCGGTGATGTAGCGGACGATATGGCGGTAGAGCCCGAAGAGGTGAAAGAGGGGAAGGGCAAGAAGGGTTCCGCTCACCGCAAGGAGCATCGCATGCCCTGGCTGGGCCGGTAGGAGCAGCACGAGGGTGAGCCACCCCACTGCGCTGAGCAACAGGGCATCGGCTGCGACCATCGTCCAGCGTTTGGCCGGGCTGGGCATGGCTGTGAGCCGCTGCAGCCACTCGCCCTTTCGTTTCGTTATCTCTCCCAATCCCGCCCTCTTCTCACCGCGCAGCAGAACCTGAGCTGCTTCTTATCAGCCGCACCGCCTGACTGAGCCACCAGAGGAGCAGTGCCAGCCACACCACTGGGGCTAGTACAACCCATCTGCCGGTAAGCGTTGAGCGGCGCATAAACCGCCAGATGCCGCGCATTTTGTGCCATTCTACCCATAACGGGCGTTGGCGCGAACACCCCCCCTTGGCATGACGCACCACCACCCGCGGTTCGAACCACACCTCCCAGCCGGCGCGTTGAAAGCGCCAGCACCAGTCGAGATCCTCGCCATGCAGAAAGTAACCCTCGTCCCATAACCCCACCTCGGCGACGGCACGGCGCCGCACGAGCATCGCCGCGCCGGAAATAGCCGGTACCGGGAGTGGCTGGTCGGGGTGTGCTCCACCTGGCCAGGGGGGGTCGCGACGCCAGAAGCGCCGCCACGCCTGGGTGAGCGACGGAAAGTGGCGCCGCCCCCCCCACTGTTCGGTGCCTGCCGCGTCGATGAGTTTTGGCCCGACCATGCCAATCGTCGGTGATGAGGTCAGGAGCGCGAGCAGGTGTGCTACCCCGTCGGCAGGCATTACCGCGTCAGGGTTAAAGAAAAGGAGGTATGGGGTGGTTGCGGCAACAATTCCCTGGTTGCAGGCTGCAGCAAAGCCGCGGTTGGTGCGGTTGCAAATGATCGTTACCGCTTGATCGATGCCTGCTTGTGCAAGAACCGCTTGGGTCGCCGGCTGCGAACCGTTATCGACGACGATCACCTCGGCCACTTGCGGCAGGAGCGACTGAACGCATTCAACCAACGCCGCGCCGGCATGGTAGTCGACAACGATCGCCGTAACCGGGGTCTTGTCCACCCGGCCCCTCCGCTACGGCGAGGAGAACGAACGCCCTGGCCGCGCTGGGGCAGTTTCAGCCAGCATCGGCTCTTGTGACCTGGCTGCCGCAGCGAGCTCATCGAGCACGACGCTCACTCCCCTTTCGCCGCTACTGTAGAGATCGAGCGCGGCAATGAGCATCTGGTAGGCCACATCGATCCGGTTGGCTCGGACTTTGGCCAGCTCCTGCTGGGCGTTGAGCAGATCGACCGAGTTGCGCGTGCCAGCGGCAATCCCCTTTTCCGTGCCGATGACTGCCTGTTCGGCGGAGCGCTCGGCTTGGGCAAGCGCCCGCCACTGCTCTAGCCCAAAGCGCAATGCCGTGTAGGATTGGGTGAGGGTTTGCGCCAATTCCCGCCTTTTTGCTTCGGTGCGGAGCTGCGCTTCAGCAAGCGCCGCCATCGCGGCGCGTACCGAGGCGTCGATGCCGCCACCGGCGTAAAGCGGAACCTGTAGCTGCACTGCCACGCTGGTCGTGTCAAACTGCTGGCCAATCGTCGTTTCTGAGTCGCTGCGGCTCATCCGTCGGGCAGCAACCAAGTCGACAGTGGGCAGATGTTGCCCGCGCTGTTGTTCGACGGCGCGTCGAGCTGCCTCCTCCTGCGCAAGTAGCGCAAGCACTTCAGGATGATTGGCCTGCGCTGCGGCGATCCACTCGGCGAGCGGCCGATTCAATGCCCGTTCCGCAAGCGGAGCGACAGCGGAAAGGGGGCGCAGCGCCTCAATAGCCACCGGTTCGCCGATGAGCGCGGTGAGCGCAGCCAGCGCCTGCGCTAGTTTTGCCTCTTGCTGCCAGACGTTGGCCGCAGCAGCATCGAGCCGCGCCTGGGCCTCCTCAACGTCTGTGCGGGTGGCCGTTCCCAGTTCGAAGCCCCTTTTGGCCTGATGGAGCACCGCGGTGAAGCGGTCCACCTCCTTTTGGGCGACGTCGCGTTGCGCTGCTGCCGCCAGAGACTGGGCATAGGCGCGCACCACCTGCTGCAGGAGTTTCACCCGCGAACCTTCGATGATCTGCGCGCTGGCTTTGGCTTGTGCCTCGGCCCGTTGCCAACCAGCCCAATCACTGGGCCGGTAGAGGGGCTGACGAGCAGAGAGGCTCCAGTTACGCGTCTGGTAGCTGTTTTCGACGATGCGCCCTTTGTAAAGACCGCTCAAGTACTCCGTATCGGTCTTCGCTTGACCAGCAGAAGCTGAAAAGCTGAGCGAGGGGAGAAGCCGCGAGCGGGCCACTTCGACCCCAGCGGCGTCGGCTTCAGCGCGCCGTAGGCTCACGGCAAAGTTGGGGTCGTTGGCTTCGGCCTTGCGGTAGGCTTCCGGTAGATCAAGAGCGTGGCCGGTTGCCGCAAGGCACCCTGCCATGAGTCCTACCCACCAACGTAGTGTTACCCGCTTATGCGTACTCTGTTCCATCACGGCTCCTTGACGGCGCTGTGCAGCCGCTCCCAGATCGGTTTGATCAGGTATTGCAAGAAGGTCCGCTCTCCGGTCTTAACGAGCACGGTGACCGGCATCCCAGGCTGCAGCCGGCGGTTGGCGCCCAGCGTTGCCCAGCCGTTCTCGGTGAGCTCCACTCGCGCCACATAGTGGGGGGGGACTGGTTGCCCCCCAAGTCCAGCCATCCGGTCGGTGACCAGATCGGCCGAGACCGAGGTTACGATCCCTTCCAGTACCTTGCCCGCCAGGTCATGGAAGTTGGCTAGCTGCACTTCGGCAATCAACCCTGGATGGACCCGCTCGATGTGCTGCGGTGGCACTTGCACCTCGAAGATTAGCTTCTCATCTTTGGGGATGATCTCCATCAGCGGTTCGCCCGGACGAATCACTCCGCCTACGGTATGGACCGCCAAGGCGTTGACGTACCCACTTGCCGGGGCCCGGATCACGGTGCGCTCAAGCTCCTCTTTCGCCGCCCGCAACCGTTCTTCGACTATTGCCAGTTGTTTTGTCGTCTCGGCAAGCTGCGTCTCGACCTCTTTTCGGTAATCCTCGCGCCGTGCTTGGGCACGCAAGCGCGCCTCCTGCGCTTGCCGTTCGCTCAGCACGATCTGGTTGCGCAGCTCTACGGCCTGGCGTTCGAGTTCCAACTGAGTGTTGCGCGCGGCGTACCCTTCGCTAGCCAGCGAGCGCATGCCAGCGAGCTGCTCCTGTAAAAACTGAAACTGCGCCTTACGCGCCATCGCGTTCTGTTCGTTGGTCTGCGCTGCCTCCTCATAAAGCCGCAGCTCAGAGGTCAGTGCCTGCCGGCGGGAGGCAAAAAGCGCCTGTTGCTGGGCCATCTGTCGGGCGGCCTCGTCGCTAAGTTCGGTAGCTGCCGTCAGTTCGCTAGGAAAGGTAACGACCTTGGCGCCCTGGCGTTCAGCTTCTAGCCGCGCCTTTATTGCCAGGAGCGCGTAGTACTCCTTGCGCGCGCTTTGGTAGTGAGCTGAAGCGTAGGTGTCATCGAGCAGAATCAGCGGTTGGCCTTCGCGCACCTCTTGCATGTCCTTGACTAGGATCTCTTTAACGATACCACCGGTGAGGTGGGCTACCGTCTTGCGTTTCGATTCGACGATGGTTATTCCTGGCGCTGGCACGCCAGAATCGAGCGGTGCAGTGGCTGCCCAGATCAGGAATCCGCCAAAAAAGAGGAGCAGAACGATTCCTCCCCAGCGCAAAAAGCGGTTGGCCTCCTGCGGCAACTGCTCGTGGGCAACCACTTCGACCGGTTGCGCTTGGGCATCGAGGATCACCTTCTCGCCCGGGAGTGTAGCGCGCGGCGGCTGCGCTAAGTGGGAATTGGGTAGCGGTTGGGCCATCGCTCATGCCTCCTTCTGGGGTGCGTCTGCAGGCTCTCCAAGCGGCGCTGCTGGGGGTTGGGGGGCTGGTGGCCGCGCCGCCGCCTGGGCGCCTTGAGACTGGGCTTGCGCTTGAGCTGCCGCCTGCTGCAGCGCCGCGAGCACCTGGTCGCGCGGCCCGTAGGCGTGCACCATTCCGTCGCGCAGGACGAGTAGCCGGTCGACCACCGCCAAGACGCTGGTGCGGTGGGTGATTACCACAACAGTCCGCCCTTGCCGCTTCATTTCGGCAAGGGCGCGGATAAGGAGCGTCTCGCCGACGTCGTCGAGATTGGAATTGGGCTCATCGAGCACGATCAACCGCACGTCGCCGTAAAGAGCGCGGGCAAGGGCGATCCGTTGCCGTTGTCCGCCGGAGAGGACCATCCCACCTGGGCCGATTGGGGTATCGTACCCCTGCGGCAGCCGTAGGATCAGCTCGTGCACGCCTGCCCGTTCTGCCGCTTCGATGATCTTTTCCGATTCCAACGGACCGAAACGGGCGATGTTTTCGGCAATCGTGCCGTCAAACAGTTCAATATCCTGGGGCAAGTAGCCGATATAGGGGCCAAGTTCCTCTTTGTCCCACTGGGCGATGTCGGCCCCATCCAGGCGCACCTTTCCTGCAGCCGGCGCCCAAACCCCTACTAGAAGCCGCGCCAGGGTAGACTTACCCGACCCCGATGGGCCGATCACCCCCACGATACAGCCACGGGGAATCTCCAAAGTGACCCCGCGCAACACCGGCGTCTGCCCCCCTGGCGGCACAGCCACTGCCCCTTCGACGCTGACCTGTCCCTTGGGAGCGGGCAGCGATAAGCGCGGCGGGCGCGCTGGGAAAGCCTTGAGGAGTTCACCCAGCCGTTCGTAAGCGAGCCGGGCCTGGACAAACCCCCGCCAGTTGGCGATCAACTGGTCAATGGGCGCCAACGCCCGCCCCATCAAGATCGAACCGACAATCATCGCTCCGGGGGTGATTTCGTTTTGCAGCACTAGCCACGCTCCCAGCCCCAGAATGAGCGACTGCGAAGCAACGCGAACAAAACGGGTAACCGCGCTGATTAAACCTGCACGGTCGCTTGCCACTGCCTGCTGCACCAGGTGAAGCACATGCAGCCGTTTCCACCGCTCGCGCAGCGCTGGCAACATCCCCATCGCTTCGACCACTTCAGCATTTCCGAGCTGGTTATGGGCAAAGTTGGTCGCCTGGTTGGCGTACCGGTTGGCCTCGGCCAACGGTTTTTGGGTCGCCACCTCTGTTACGACGGTCAAAACGACCAAAATAGCTGCCGAGACCACGCTGAACCAGCCGATGGCCGGACTGAGCACAAAACAGGCAGCAAGATAGATGGGAAACCACGGGGCGTCGAAAAAGGCAAAGGGACCGTTGCCGGTCACAAACTGGCGCAGTTGTGTTAAGTCGGTAAGCGCCTGCCGGGCATTGGCTCCGCCGCGGCGCAGTGTTGCTTCAAACGCCGCATCGAAGATGCGTTGGTTGATCTTGGCCTCCATCGCCGCCCCAACGCGCACCAGCACGCGCGAGCGGATGAACTCAAGGATCGCCATTAAAATGAAAAGCCCCACCACCAGGATCGTCAGAACAAGAAGCGTAGTGGTGTTGTGGCTGCCCAGCACCCGGTCATAGACCTGGAGCATGTAGAGCGGCGCAGTAAACTGCAGCAAGTTGATGGCAAAAGAGAAGGCCCCCACGCCGATAAAAAAGCGGCGCATTTCGGTAAAGAGCTCAGCGAGCTCGGGATAACGGCTCCGATTGGCCATCCGTTGTTTCCTTTCGGCCTAAGGCACGGCGATCATACGCAAGAGCGTTATTGTCCCACAAAAATGACCGGCGGTTCGGTGCGAACACCCCAACTGACCAGACGGTGTGACCGCAGTCACCGGCTGTGAAAAAAGAGGATAACCATTCTGGTAACATGGTTGACAGTTGGCCCGATCTTTGTGAAAATACTCTTCTACCGTTCCCCGATAGCTCAGTCGGTAGAGCAACGGACTGTTAATCCGTGGGTCGCAGGTTCGAGCCCTGCTCGGGGAGCCAAAAAAGCAAAGCCGCACGTTGCGGCTTTTTTCTTTGGTTGCCCCATGTCGGATTCCTCGCTTTCCGTTGGTACTTTCCCCTTGGCCGCGTTACCCCTTTCGTCAATAGCACCCCTTTCCAAGAAAGGGGAGCGGCTGGAGAAAAGCCTTCTGCGTGCCGTTGGCCAAGCGGTAGCCGATTACCAGATGATCGCCTCGGGCGACCGGATCATGGTCTGTGTCTCAGGCGGCAAAGACTCGTTGGCGCTTCTTCAGTTGCTGCAACTCCTTAAAGGGCGTGCGCCTGTCCCATTCGAGATCGTTGCCGTAAACCTTGACCAGGGCCAACCCGGCTTTCCGCAGGAGGTGTTGCCACGCCACTTTGCTGCGCTGGGAGTACCTTACCGCATTGTTCGCGAGGATACCTATACCATCGTGCAGGAGAAGGTCCCTGCTGGTAAGACCACCTGCTCCCTCTGTGCGCGGCTGCGGCGCGCCATCCTCTACCGCACGGCCCGCGAGTTGGGGTGCAACAAACTTGCTCTGGGGCACCACCGCGACGATATTTTGGAGACCTTTTTCCTCAATCTCTTCTTTGGCGGGACGCTCAAGGCGATGCCGCCCAAATTGCGCAACGATGAAGGGGATCTGATTGTGGTTCGGCCGCTCGCTTACTGCCGCGAAGCCGATATTGCCCGTTATGCCCATGCCCGGCAGTTTCCCATCATTCCGTGTAATTTGTGCGGCAGCCAACCCAACGCGCAGCGGCAACAGATCAAGGCGATGCTGCGCGCTTGGGAAGCCGAAGACCCGCGCCGCATCGCCTCCATCTTTACCGCACTGCAGCAGGTGGCCCCTTCGCACCTTCTTGATAGGCGGCTCTTTGATTTTGAGGCGCTCTCAGAGAAAGTGCCGAGTGTGGAGGATATAAGCTGCGATCAACGCCCGGCACATAAGGACTTTCTCTCTTAAGGACCTAGGACCGCCTCTGGTGCGGCCGTGGCGCGGACCTTGAAACCTCCTATTGCCAACAGTTGGCCGGCGATCGCTCCCCCGTCTGCGTCAGGGAAAGCGTCGTGCAGCCGGTATCTTTCACCTGCCCTCCTTTTGCCGTAGCTTTTAGGGTGTAGGCGCTTGCGCTAGGGTCGCTGGCAAAAGAGAAGTCATAACGGGCAGAAAGGTCGCTGCGACACGCCGGATTGGGTAGCGATGCACCAACGTAGGTCATCTTGGCTGTGTAATAGCGCTCCAACTCTTGCGCCATCGCCATGAGACACCCCGTTGCCGTTCGACGGTGGGTCTTGAGTATATGCTGGGTATAGGCCGGATAGGCAATCGCGCCGATGATCCCGATAATTGCCACCGTAACCATTAGCTCGATAAGGGTAAAGCCGCGAGCGCCATCACTTTTTTTCATACACTTACTCCAGCACAACTTCGCGCCACGAGATCCGTCCTTTCTGGACCGATCCCATATTCACTTTGATCGATGCCACTTCCCCAGAGGAACCGCCGACTACCAGGCGGTCACCAACAATGGTCGGTTCCGAGGGCATGCCGATGTTCGGGTCAAAACCGCCGATAAAGCTGGTGCCCAACTGGTCATTGGCAAAGTTGTTGTCTTCGTTGATGTCGAAGATCGAGCGGTCAAGTGCTGCACCGGTGAAGGGATCGATGGCGTTGACAAAACCGCGTCCCCCTGGGACACACGGATCGACTACCGGAATGATCGAGCTGACAATAAGGGTCGGCTTGACTAACCGGTAAAGTTTAGCGGAGGTGACAATCCGTTCTCCAACTTGGGTGGTAAAATCGAGGTACCACCCCCTCTTGCCAACCATGTCGTTGGCTGTCAATGGGGAAAAAGCACGAACACTCCTACCAGCAACTACCCCTTCGCTTTGGATGGTTCGCTGCTTGAGCTCCGCACGGCTAGTAACCCGAACATCTTCGTCAATAAGACCATACCACGTCTGTTTTTGCGTATCAGATGGGTCAGTACTGCGAAAATAGCTGCCGGTCCCGAAAAAGAGGTAGCGTTTCCCGTAGTGGGGGTCACCAGCGGCATCGTTTACTGCAACGGTAACCTGGGCTGTAATCGGCTGCGGGTTGCCGCTCGGATCCTTTGCAGTAAAGAAGGGTTGCGGCTTCGAACCCGACTTGAATGCGACATCCCACTGATTTTTGTTGGCACTACTGACGTTGAACTTCCAGACGTTGCCCTTGAGGTCGCCCGCGTAGATGAAGTCAACTTTGCCATCACCATTGCTATCGAAGACGCCCGGGCTGGCCAGGCCGTTATCTCCGGCAACGCCGGTGTCGATCTTCTTCAGCAACGTGCCATCGTCGAGCTTGAAAATATAGAGCACGGCTTTGCCGCTCGATGAATTGTAGCCATTGCCGACGATTACTGCCCAGTTGCCATCGTTCATCTTGGCGATCACTGGCCGGCCGAGCATGAAGCCCAAGTCATTGTCGCTATTGCAGGCGCTGACCGTGCCACCCGTGGCAAAGCACTCCCACTTGACATGAGTCGTCGCAAAAGAGCCCGGCGTGGTGACGTCGAGCCCGAACAACCCTTTGCCGCCACGACCCAGGGTGGCGACGAGGTAATTTTTGCCGTCAGTGTAACCTTGGCTGGAGACCGCGATGTCGCCATCGACGAAATAGTCATGGGTGTAGGCCGGAGATGAGAGGTTCTTGAGTTTGGGCATCATCGCGCTCGGGATGTAGGCGAAGAGTTCCTGGCCAGTGGCGGCGTTAAAGGCGTGCAGCATCCCGTCGTTCGCGCCGACATAAACGGTGTTGGTGTCTTTCACATAGAACGGGGAGGAATGGACGATGTCACCCAGCACGTTGTCTGGGTTTTTGGGCCGATTGCGGAAGCTGCCGCCGTTTTGCAGCTCCTTGCTGCGCTCGCCGCGCAGGTAGTCCACCACGTCAGCGCTGCCCAGCGCCGTTTGGTCACTCGATGAAAGATTCGCCCAAGTAAATTCCACCGCGCTGCCGCCGGAGCGGGTGAAAATCTTGCGGCTGGTTGGCGTGGGAACATGCTCTGACGCTTTCCAGAGAGGAGTATTTCCCACACCGGAGGAAGTTACCGGATAGGCCTTGAGATCGCCAGACCAAGAGGCGGTGTTGAAAATCGAATGATAAACGGCGGTGTCGGAGCTGATCGACGTGCTGTTTGAGGTGACGTTACCGGCGCTGCCGTTGCGTTCGAGGATATTGTCAAAGGTGCGGCGCAGCGTCTCCTTCAATTTAAGCGGGTTTTGCACCAAGAAGTAGGTGTCGGGCACGCCATCGCCATCGGCATCCCATTCGCTTGTCAGATCGGGAAGGTTGTTGCCGTTCCGGTCGATAAACCCGCCCCACTTGGCGGCATACCACAGGGGGTCTTTGAGTAGCGTGGCCGCTCCTCCCCCAGGGGTGAAAGTCAGAGTGCTGGTGAGCGGCAACGGCCCAGGTACATTGGGAACATCGAGCGCGTAATCGACATCGGAACTTTCCGCCGTATCCCAGTCCCGCACGACCAGATAGACGCCATCTGCTGTGGTCCCCGAAATCACGTACCCCATGTGCTGGATGACGCAGCCAGCGGCGTAAGTCGAATCGAGCCGGACTTCGACCTGACCCGTGGCCGTCAACTGGATGGTATATTCCACGATAGCATCCATGTCATGGTCGGCGCCCTGCTCGACGTCTTCGAAGTTGATCCGGAACTTCGCATAGGGCCTTCCGCCGTTGATCGAACCATCTGACGGTGCGCCGGGGAGATTGGCGAGCGTATCGACATAGAAATCGACGATCTGGTTCGTTGGTTTGAAAGAGGGTTCGGTCACCAAACACCCGCCGACCGATTTAGCAAACGGCACCAACGTCACCTTCCCGCTGGGGGTGGGGAATTCGATGCGCGGCAAAGGGGATGAGAGGGCAACGAAGAAAGCATCTACCGTCTGCTTACCGGTAACCGGGTTGAGGTCGGTGGTCTTCCCATAGTAGGCCACCGCTGCGCTGTAATAGCTGCCCTGCTTGGTCGGCTCCTCCGGCGCCAAGCCGCGGATGGTGCCCAGTGACGTCACCGATTTGGCCGTCGGCGCGCCGTCGTAGGTTCCACCCGACTGGCCGATGAAATGAAGCCCCGCGACCCCTGGCTCGTTGGTGGTGATCGTGTCGCTCAACGTCGAGACGTTGAGTCCGCCGAGGTCACCGGAAAAAGTGCCGAAGGCACTGCCCGGCAGTTGATCGGAATCGAAAGAGACATTGACGTCGCTGATGGTCAGTAGGTTGCTTCTGGCGCACCAGGGTGCCTTGGCGGCACTCGTTGATGAATAGGGGTTGTCCCACGTCGCAGTGGGTAACCCGACCTGATCGTCAAAGGTGGTCGAACCGGCGAACGCGCTTGTCGGGGCGCCTTTACCGGCAAAGTAACGCAAGGCTTCATAGAGCATCTCGGCGAGCGGATTTCCCCAATCGACGAATTCGCCCTCATTCATCGGCCGAGTGCCCACCCAGCCACCTCGATAGGCGTTATCTGTCCGGCCGTTGTTAAAGTCGCGTATCCGCAGACGGTTGAAGGTTTGCACAATCTTGGCGTTGGCGGTGAAGACACCGGTGGTGGGATCCACTTCGTCCTTGAAGGAGGAGACCACCTTGCGTAGCCGTCCGCCAGACATGTTTTTATCATAGCTTCCGGTCAGCAACCCAAAGAGCATCGCTTCGTTTTCCCCATAATCGTGGAGCAGGCCGACCGGTTTGTAGTTGCCGTTGGGATACTGCTTGCAGCCGTCATGGAATGCCGCCGTGCACACCTCTACCCGCACCGTGTAGTCGTTTCGCGTCCCCCCATGGCTGCCATCCAACACCGGGCGCTCTTTCGAGGCCCACTCCCACACCCGCTTGGGGGTATTGGTGACCACCGAAAGCAGGGGAGGGAGATTGCTGCAGGTATCCAGCGTTGCACAGTTTGTGCCCGCGTTGGCGGTGAGGTTGCCGAAAAGGTGCCGTTTTCCTGCTGCCGGTACCGACAAGGGTGTGTAGTCAGCAATGTTGTAGCCATCCACTGTCACGCTCGTGTACTCTTTGGCCCAGGAGTGGGCATCCTGCGGGATGTAGGCGCGCCGCAGAATCGTCTGGGTAGCGGTATCGACTTCGCGGTGGCCCCCATAGAGGACCTTGCGCAAAGCATCGATCCGGCTGGTCGTCACGTAGTTGAGCCAGTTCCCCGACCATTTTCCCGGACATTTGCCGTTAACGGCATAGGACGAAGGGGAGAAGAGGCCAGAGTTACCGCTACCCGAGTAGGTGTAGCAAAGGTTGGGGTCAAAAAGACCAAAGTAGGTGATGTTTGGTTTGAAGCGAATGTCAAGCGTGCCATCGCCGTCGATGTCGCTCGCGTCGTTATAGGCCTCATAAAAAAGGCGGTGGTCGCGGCCCGCCACAATCATCGTCATCGGCTTGGCGTTTTGCTGGGCAATCAGAGGGGTGTTGGGAATGGTGATGGCTGCATTTGATAGGCCAGCACTTAGCAAAACTACCAGCAAGAGAAATCGACGCATGGCTCTCTCCTCATTCCGTCCGATAGACCGACTGCAGCATCACGCTCGCCCGACCGGCGCCAGGATTGCTGCGTGCGGTGATGCGGTAGCGTTTGCAGTTATTGGGGTCACTGGCCCCGCCGTCGCTGCACGGGAAGGTGTTACCCAGGTATTCGATGAAATAGTGCGGCGTGCCGGCGAGCGCAGGCAGTGAGACGCTGGCGTTCTGCCACTGGGTAAACCCCGCCGCCGGTAGCCAGCGCGAGGGACAGTCCTTATCCGGCGGCGGACAAATACCGCTGGTGCAGTTGTTGATCGCGCCGCTTGGGCATGTACCATCTGCATCGGCATAGCTAGGAGTCGGTTTGTTGTTTTCCACGTACTGCTCGGCTTCGCGCAGCGCCGCTTCAGCCGCTTGAAGGGCGATCTGCCGGTCGTAGGTCGCACCGGCCATTTTCTCTTCAAAGGTCACCGTCTGCAGGTTGCTCAAACCAAGAAGGGTGACTACCACAAGGAGAATCAGCCCCATGATGAGCGCTACTCCGCGCTCGGTTTGCACTCTGGGAGGGCGCCGCGCTGCGGCCAAGAAGCGTTTGCTCACGTCACGTTCCTCAACTGCACGATTGTGACCCAGGTGCGGCTGAGCGGCTGACCGCTTACCCGCACCTCTGGCTCTTCAGTGGTTAGCTCTAGGCGCACCGCCACTACCTTGGTTGTGCCGTTCGCAACCGCGTTCCAGTCCACCTGGTCGGCGCGCACATAGTCGGCGGCAATAGCACCCCCCGTTTGCGTTAGATAAGCAAGCTGCAAGTTGCTGACGTTGGGCACCGCCTCTTGACCGCGCGCGGTCGCCGAACCGTTACTGTTTGTTAGCTGCAGCCGGTAGAGGGAGCGGCCACCGCGGGGGTTATTGCCGATGTACCAGGCTTGGCTGCTAAGCCGCGCCAGAAAACCGCGCTCGGCAAAGGTATAAGGGGTTCCGTTCGATGTGCAGACCGTGGGGAACCCCAGCCCTTTGCTGCAGTTACCAGGCGAGACGGAACCGCCCGTGTTGTGCACGATGGTGACGTTGCTGCTATTGGCGTTGGTCACCTGAAAGATCGCCGCCTGGTTGTTATCGCAGGCCATCAGGATGTCGCCGTCCCTCAAGCCGTGGTTGGTGGTATTGACCTTGAATTGGGCGCTTGTAGGGTTGTGCTCGGTGATCACCATTCCCTCGTTGCTCAGTGCGGTGATCACGATAACGGCGTCCGTGCCAGCAACCCGATCGGCGACGTTTGTGCCCATAGCTTTAGGGAAAAGCGTATCGTCAACACCGCTTTCAAAGCCGCGAATGGCATTGCCCCAGTTTGCCCACCAGGTAGTGCTGGCATTATTGAGCACGTTGGCTACTCGCGTCGCCCCGCACAGGTTACCACCTGCCTCGCGCAAGGTTCGGCCCAGTATTTCAAAGCTGTAGCGGGCATTCTCCTGCATGCGGTTTACCCCCTCGCTCACCCGGTAGGTTTCGCGGTTGGCGAGAAAAATCGCGGTCACCCCGCCCAGCACCACCAGACCGAGCACCATTGCAATCATCAGTTCGATTAGGGTAACCCCTTGTTGCCGATCGCGGTTGGACATGGCTCTTTTCCCTAAAGGCGACTGGTCAGCGTCAGCGTTTCGGCCGTACTGCCGCCGGCGCGGCTATCGTCCCAGCGCAGCGTGACCGTGCAGTTGCCTGCTCCGTCGCACTGCACTTGGCCGCAGGCGCTCTCCCCAAGCGCCTCTTTCGCTTTCACCAACCAGTAGCGCAGGTCGTTGCCGGCAAGCGTCCCACCAGAAGGTGGCGTACAGGTCATGCTGGTCAGGTTATAGGCCCCAGCCAGCGCCGCATCGCGGTTGGCGCGCATCGCATCGAGCATCAGATAGGCGAGCATTGTCGCTTCGCTCTTTTGCGCCGCGCTATGGGTTGCCTTCACTGCTTGGGTCTGTAGTGCCGCTACCCCTAGCAAACCAATGGCCAAAATGACCACGGCAATCAGCACCTCCAGGAGCGTTACGCCGCACATCTGTCCCAATACTGACGGCGATCTTTTTCCCCTTTTGTAGGCGTTCATGGCGCACAACTCCCGATGTCGCCGTTGTCGCTCTCTGGAATGGTGTTGCCGTTTCGGTCGGCAGCTAGAACGGGGCGAAGGGGTGTCACGATTACCGCCCGCGATTTAGCCAGTTGGTTCTGGTAGCAAATGGCGAAGGTGCCACCCACTGCATTGTTGGCCACCTCGCCGCGGCTGTTATAGCGAATAAAGTTAGTAAAATTAGAAGAGTTGGTTCGTAACGTGTAACCGCTGGGTAAAGCGGGCCAGGTGCGCAGCCGTGTTTCGCCGCTATCTTCTATCCCATTGGCATTGAGATCGACAAAGGCAAAATAACCCTCTTCCCACTGGGATCCGCTTTTGCGCACGGTCACTGACTGGCCGCGCCGGATTGCTTCGGTGCGGGCATAGTTCAGGGCATTGAGAAAAGTGTGCGCTGCGCTCTCCAAGCGGTTGTTTCTAATCGTCTCGCTCCATGAGGGGATCCCCACCGCGAGCAAAATGGCAAGCACCGCTAGCGTCACCATCAGTTCAACCAGCGTTACCCCACGTTGGCGCTTGCGCCGGCAAGCAAAAGACCGCACTGTTACCCCCTTGCCATTGCTCTTTTTTTGAATTATCGTGCTTGCAACGGCAAAAGCAAGTGGGGAGCGCTGCTTTCGCGACGAACGGCCCTTTTAGGCGGATAAACGGCAACCCGTCGTCTCTCTGGCTCTGCCGCAGCGGCGTCTTTGCCTACGCGCTGCTGGCTGTGGTGGCTGGAGCAGGGGCATTGATGCTGGCGCAACCGCAGCCAGTTTTGAGTTTGGCCAGCGCCCAATTTTTTGGGTTGGTGGCGCTTTGGGGCGCTTGGAGCGTGACGCTGACCCTAGCATTCGGTTGCTGGATGGGCAAGCGGTTGCCGCAGTCCATGGCAGCGTGGCAAGGGGGATTGCTCTGGCTGGTGTGGGTAGGGTCGGTGGCGCTGGTCGGGAGCGCTGCCCTCGCTTTGGGGTGGGTGGCCCATCCCGGGGAGGTGGCACGAGCCAGCGCCCTTGCGGCACTTCTTGGCTGGGGGTTGTGGTGGGCACTGGCGGGTTGGCGCGAAGAGTGGAGTCAGCGGCTGCTTGCTCAGGAGGCGCAACAGGCAGCACTTCTTGCCCGTACCCACCCCCATTTTCTGCTGAATACGCTTAATGTTATTGCTGGTTTGCTGCCTGATCAACCCGAAAAAGCGGAAATGGCCCTGGAGGCGCTTAGCACCTTGCTCTATAAGAGCATGGTTCCGCCTGGCCCCTGGTCGCTTGCTGACGAGCTTGCCGCTACGCGCGCTTACCTTGACCTGGCCACACTTCGCTATGGCGAGCGGCTGCAGTGGCAGTGGCAACTCCCTGAAGATGAGACAGCGCTGCAGCAGATCATCGTCCCCCGCTGGGTGGTGGTGCCGCTTGTGGAAAATGGGGTGATCCATGGCGTAGCTAAGCGCAAGGAGACTACCCTTATTCGCCTTACCATCACGCTCAAGGAGGGGTCGGTGGTGCTCTTAGTCGCCAATCCAATGGCTGCTGCCAATGAGCACCTTCGCCAAGACGGCGAGGGGCATGGGATCGGACTGGCCATCGTGGCTGAACAGATCCGGCGCTGCGGCGGCAAAATGTCGGTGAGCAGAGAGAACGGTTGGTTTGTGGTCTCCTGGGAGCTTGCAACCCACTACCGCGCACACGATGGAAATCTGGGTCGTCGATGATGAACCGCTGGCGCGCGCCCGTCTGGAGCGGCTTTTGACGCCGCTTGGCCATCGGGTGTCGAGCTTTGCCGATGCCGAAGCTGCCCAGGCTGCCGCCCTTACGCATCTTCCCGACATGGTCCTTCTTGATATTGCCCTGCCCGGTGCTTCGGGTCTGGCCTTTGCCTCCTGGCTCGACGCGTTGCCGAATCCGCCAGCCGTCATCTTTGTGACGGCGCACCCCGACTACGCGCTGGCTGCTTATGCCACCCACCCAGTCGACTATCTGGTCAAGCCGGTCAGCCGCGAACGGCTCGCCCAAGCGCTGGCTGCTGCCAGCCGTCCGCGACGGGCGCAAGGGCTTTCCCCAGTTGGGGAACCGATATGGACCTTTGTGTTGGGGCGCCGCCAGCAGCAGGTGCCGCAATCAGCAATCCGATTTCTGGTTGCCGAAGCCAAAGGGGTGTGGGCCGATACCACCCTTGGCCGCTTTCAGGCAGATGGGTCGCTGCAGGCGTGGGAAGTACGGCTGGGTGAAGCCTTTTTGCGCTTACACCGCCGCTATCTGGTTGCGAAGCGATGGCTTTCTTCTTGGGTCCCCGATCCTGGCGAAGGGGGCGGGGTAGTGGCACTGTGGGATGGGACCACATTGCCGGTAAGCCGCCGCCATTTAGCCGCAGTGAAACGCCATTTTGCTTCGCTATAATGCTGCGATGAGCCAAACTCCCCCGCCGCGGGTCTTCCCGCTCGTTATTGCGCTGGTTGCGCTTGGCCCCTTCTCTACCGATCTCTACCTGCCGGCCTTGCCGGCGCTCGTGGCCGATCTGGCTACTGACGTCGCCCACGGGCAACTGACGCTTACTGCCTACCTGATCGGCTTTGCAGTGGGCCAGCTCTTTTCTGGACCGCTCTCTGATCGCTTTGGCCGCAAACCGGTGATTCTTTTCGGGCTGTTCCTTTATGCAGCAGCTTCGCTTGGTTGCGCCTGGGCCACGTCGATCGAGACGCTTCTGGCTGCTCGCATCGTGCAGGCGGTTGGGGCGTGTGTGGGGCCGGTGCTTGGGCGAACCATCGTCCGTGACCTTTATGGGCCAATTGAGGCGCCGCGGATGCTCGCCCACGTCGGTTCGGTAATGGCTTTTGCCCCGATGGTCGCCCCGACGGTGGGGGGGCTGCTGACCACCACCTGGGATTGGCGGACCAACTTCTTCTTCCTCTTTGGCTATGCTGCGCTGGCCCTTGCCGGTGTTCTCTGGGCGCTGCCCGAGACGAACCGCCACCGGGCTACTGCGCCGCTCTCTTTCTTTGGTTCGTTTCGGGTACTGCTCGCCGATCGGCGATTCCGTTGGCTCCTTCTTGCTAACGGCTGTGGGTACGCGGCCCTCTTTGCCTTCATCTCCGGGTCGAGCTTTGTCTTCATCACCATGTTTGGCTTTTCGCCGCTGGCGATGGGGCTTGCCTTTGCTGTAATGGTCACCGGCTACTTCGCTGGGTCGGTGGTCAGCGCCCGGCTTGCCCGCACGCTGGGTGCCGAGCGGTTGCTGACCGTCGGCGGCTGGTGCGCTTTGTGCGGTGGCGTCTTGATCGTGTTGTGGGTCGGTTTGGCGCCATCGCCAGCGGCCGTTCTTGTGCCGATGTGGCTATGCGGCGCCGCTGCAGGGTTTCTGATGCCTAACGCCACTGGGTTGGCGCTCGCTCCCTATCCCAAAATTGCCGGCGCAGCTGCCTCTTTGCTCGGCTTTTCGCAGATGGGGATCGCCGCAGTATCTGGCACGCTGGTCGGGCATCTCCTAACTGACTCCCCGATGCCGATGGCCGCAGTGATCGCAGCGGTGATGGGGTTGGCATGGGTAAGTACCCAAAGGGCGATGGCGGTCGGTTCTGGTTCAAGTCAATGATCGTTCTTGCCATCCTACATAAGCTCAGAAATCTTTGGCACTCCTCTGAACCAGGAGGCATGCCATGCAAGTGCAACACATCGGCTACCGCATCCGGGGGTTTTACCGGGTAGCGGCTTTGGGGTATCTTTGGGACATGACGCCCAAAGATGCCCAAC
>Ga0308395_1000082_pt1 | contig 89225 bp, 87 predicted proteins | sample Hotspr20SampleP4_FD_202097 | JGI IMG/M metagenome (GOLD analysis project Ga0308395, IMG submission 202097) | Hot spring phototrophic mat microbial communities from Mushroom Spring, Yellowstone National Park, Wyoming, United States - 20050930_P4 ... | reverse complement strand
TGGAGCCGCCGCCCACACAGGCCAGCAGCACGTCCGGCAGTCCTCCCCATTTCTCTTGGCACTGCTGCCGCGTCTCCTGGCCGATGACATCGTGAAAGGTCCGCACCAGCTTCGGGTAGGGGTGGGGCCCGGCCACCGTGCCAATGACGTAGTGGGTGGTCTCCACGTTGGTTACCCAGTCGCGGATGGCCTCGGAGAGGGCATCTTTGAGGGTGGCCGTGCCGGATTCCACCCCCCGCACCTCAGCGCCCAACAGGCGCATCCGCTGCACGTTGGGGGCCTGCCGCTCCATGTCCAGCGCCCCCATGTAGATGACGCATTCCAGGCCAAAGCGGGCGCACACCGTTGCCGTGGCCACCCCATGCTGGCCAGCGCCAGTCTCGGCAATGATCCTTCGCTTGCCCATGCGCACCGCCAGCAGCACTTGGCCAAGGGCGTTGTTGATCTTGTGGGCACCGGTGTGGTTGAGATCCTCCCGCTTCAGGTAGATCTGGGGGCCGCCGTAGTGCTCGGTCAGCCGCTGGGCAAAGTAGAGGGGACTGGGCCGCCCGACAAAGTCCCGCAGTAGGCTGTGAAACTCGGCGCGAAAGTCGGGATCCCGCCAATGCTGCTCAAAGGCTTCCTCCAGCTCCGTCAGGGCGCTCATCAGGGTTTCCGGCACAAAACGGCCCCCAAAGGGCCCAAACCGGCCCCGAGGATCCGGACGCACCTGCGGGTCAAGGGGATCCCAGGTGGCAGGGGCAGCAAGAGGAGTTGAGGTCATGGCAAATGGATTGGCGCGGGCTTGACAGCCGGCAATAGGAGACAAGTTTCCCTATTCTACAGAAGATGGAAACTCGGGAAGGCCACTGTCCAAGCTATCTTATTTGCCGCCCTGGATGGTGGGATCCCGCCGAAATCACCTTTGAACAGGGGGCTTCCAAGGATTTTTACGATCAGGCCGTCCGATTTTGGGGGCGGCCTTTATGGACAAGCATCTGCAAGAGTTGCTCCAGCAAGAAGATCAAAAGCGCAGGGACGAAGAGCTGCGCCGCACCTATGCCCTTTCTCAAAAGTCTCAGGGAGCGGCAGTCTTTTTGTCGTTATTGCTGGCTTTTGCGGCCTACATTTATACGCGGCGATGGAAAGCGCTAATGATCTTTTTGGGGTGGTGTATTTTTGTCGGCGTGTTGTTTAGCGATGAAGAAGGAGAAGTTTCTCTCCCTGGACTTTTTCTGGCCTCCACCTGGGCAGCGGTGGACAACTGCGCCGCCATCCAGCGAGCTAGAGAAAAAATTGAACTGCTACGCTCCGGGCAAAGCCCCGATAGCAACCGGCAGACTTAATCGACCTCAAATCAACAAGCTGGAAACCCTTCCTTACTCCCCTCTCCCTGTGGGAGAGGGGCTGGGGGTGAGGGATCCCTTTGCCAGCAGCAGGTTAGGACAAGGGAGCCTAGAATGGCCGCAGATCCGAGGAAACCAAAACCATGAAGTCTGCTGCTTGCCTAGCCTGTCTGCTCGCCGGTCTCCTTGGGGGGGAAGGGATCCCGGCCCTGGCCTCACCCGCTCTTTTGGTGCTGGCCCAGTCCGGCTTTCAGCCCTACATCAATGTCCGCTTTGGCTATCGCCTCGACTATCCGGCTGATTTTGTCCCCCAAGGGGAATCCGACAGCGGCGACGGCCAGGTGTTCATCGGCAAAGAGGGGGCCGAGCTGCGCGTTTGGGGTGGGTACAATATTCTTCAAGCAACGCCCGCCAGCGCCCTGCAAGAGGAGCTGCAGCGCAGCCGGGAAAGCCGACGCCGGGTTACCTATCAAGTTGCCGGTCGGGATTTTTTCGTGGTCTCCGGCTACGAGCCAGACGGCCAGCGGATTTTTTACCTCAAAAAGCTCGTCAGCCCCTCTCTAGAGGCTGGCTTTGAATTGGTCTATCCGGCCAGCCGGCGCGAGCGCTACGACCGGGACGTGGAAGCCATAGCCCGCTCCCTGCGCTTTGTGGATCCCTGACCCAGGCCCAAGTTGGGGCATGATCGTAGGGATCCCTGGCAAAACCCCATGGCCGAGAGACCGCTGGACAGTTGGCTGCGGGAACGGATGCAAGCCGTTGGCCTCTCCTCTTGGCAGGCTCTGCAAGCCCGGGCGGGGATCAGCCGCCGCGCCCTCGATCAGGTGCGCCAAGGGCAGTGGGGATCCCTGCGCCTGGAGCAACTGCAGAAGCTGGCTGCCGCTTTAGAGTGGGAGTTGGGATCCCTGCTTGGCGGTGGCGACCCTAGTCCAAGGGGCTCGAACACTGCAGAAGCGATCTTTTCCCTGCTGCAGCCGCTGCTGACCAGCTACCCCACCGTCCGCGAGATTGCCCGGCGCAAGCCCGATTGGCCGGCCCAAAACGTGACGGCCCTCTTCCGGTCGCTGGATGCCCTGCTGCAGCAGTGGGGGTATGAAGCCATCGGCAGCCCTCTTGAGTCCGTCCCCTTCGACCCGCAACTGCACCAGCCGGATCAGCCGGACATTCGGCCAGGGGATCCCGTCTACATCCGCTTTGTCGGCTACCGCCGGAAAGACTACATCCTCTGCCCGGCCAAAGTCAGCCGCTCGCTGCCCGGAGGATTGAGCTGATGGCACCTGTCCCCAAAGCAACGCTGGCTATCGATTTCGGCACCAGCAATACTGTGGTGGCAGTTTGGGATCCCGTCCAAGAAGCGCCCCGCCTGCTCAGCTTTCCCGGCCTTTCCCGCCCGGGCTACTCGGCCATTCCCAGCCTGGTCTATGTCAAGGGAAAAGGCCAGCTCTTGGTGGGGGAAACGGTGCGGGCCGGGCGTTGGGGGGCAGTGGAGCCGCAGCGGCTGTTTCAGGGCTTCAAGCGGGATCTGGTGGCGGAGTTTGTCCCCCCACCGCGGATTCTCGATGGGGAGCGCTACGACGCCGAGAGGGTGGCTCAGGCTTTTTTGCAGGCGGTGATGGAAGCCGTCCAGCAAGAATACCTGCAGCCGCAACAGGTGGTGTTTACCGCTCCCGTCGGCTCCTTTGAGCGCTACTTGAACTGGCTGCGGGGGGTGGCCGGGGATCCCGTTCAAATTGTGGACGAGGCCACTGCCGCTGCCCTGGGCTATGCGGTCGGCCAGCCGGGATCCGTGGTGCTGGTGGTGGATTTCGGCGGCGGCACCCTGGATCTCAGCCTGGTGCGCACCCTTGCCCCCCAGCCGGGCAACCCCGTCCTCAAGGCAGAGGTGATCGCCAAGGCCGACGCCTACGTGGGCGGGGTGGATATCGACATCTGGATAGCCGAATACCTGCTGGGGCAACTGGGGCTGAGCCGGCAGCAGCTGGGGGCCCTGAGCTGGATGACGCTTTTGGAGCAGGCAGAACAGCTCAAGATCGCCCTTTCTGCCCAGCCGGAGGCTGTGGGCAGTTGGTTCGACGACGAGACTCTAACTGCCTATGAGCTGCGCTTGAATCGGCAGGCGCTGGAGGAGATTTTAGAAACCCACCAGCTCCTCGACCAGATCCGCCAGTGCCTAGACGAGGTGCTGCTCAGCGCCCAGGCAAGGGGAGTGGGCAAAAGCCAAATTGAGCAGGTGCTCCTGGTGGGAGGCAGCTCCCAACTGCCGGCAGTCCAAGAGCTGCTCCGCTCCTACTTCGGCAAAAAGAAAGTCCGCTGCGAGCGCCCCTTCGACGCCGTGGCCCTGGGCGCTCTGCAGGTGGGCCGCCAGGTCAAGCTCGAGGATCGCCTGCACCACAGCTACGCCATCCGCCTCTGGGATCCCTGGCAAAAAAGTTACATCTACTATCCCCTCTTCGAGCGGGGCAGCCCCTACCCTTGCCGACGCTCCGAGCCCTTGATCTTGCAGGTGGCCAACGATGGCCAGACCGAAATTCGACTCGATGTGGGGGAAGTGGCCCAGGTGGCCCAGGCCGAGGTGGTCTATGACGAGCTGGGGCGCATGAGCAGCCGCCAACTTACCCGACAAACCGATTTTCGATCCCTGGGTGCTGAGCCGGCTTGTCTGGCCCGCCTGCAGCCCCCAGGTCGGGCAGGAGAAGATCGCCTCAAGGTGGAATTTGCCGTCGATGCCTCGCGGCGGCTGTTGGCCACTATCTTCGACTTGCAAACCCAGCAGCTTTTGGTAGAAGCCCAGCCCGTAGCCACCCTGAGTTAGAGAAAGGCACTCAGCTTCTTTATCGCGCCAAAACCCAAACAGTGCCGCCTGGCCCTTCTCCCCCCTGGGAGAGGGGCTGGGGGTAGTCGCAATGGCAGCGTGGAGCGCTTGGGCGGATCCCTTGTTGAACAATCGCCTATTTTGCTGTAAAGCGCGGGGGAAAAGTCTTAAGCTCATCCAGAATGACTGTATATCCCCTGCAGTGGCTTTGTAATGACTTGACAGATATAGTCATTTCAAATAGATGCAACGTTTCTCTACGTCGTTATTGCTACGCAACGCTGTCGCGAAGGCGCCGGCAGCGCGAAGCACTATCTCTAGCTCCCCTCTCCCCCTGGGAGAGGGGCTGGGGGTGAGGGCCGACTCCCCTGAGCTCAATCTCTCAAGAATTAGCAACGACTGGCCCTACTGCTGACAGGTAAACTAGCTTCCCGTCGTAGAACAGCGCTGAGCCTTGGTCGCCTTGCTGCGAGTCTGCCCGGTACTCCTGACCTTCGCCCACAGTCGTTACCGCTTCCCAAGGCCATTGGGTTATGTTGGCCCAGTACTTGAGAACATCCTCAGAGGTGGCCTTGGCTCGTGAGGGGGCTGCTCGCAGGGCCTCGATGGCCAGACCGGCTACCAGGCGGGACCACAACCGGCTGCAAATCTGCGCCGTTCCGAAGAGATCCAGCGAGCGCACACGACCGTCTATAGCGATGGCTAGGCCAGTTGCTCCCTTGACATAGCTGATGTCTTCGCGGAACCCTTTCAGCTCCTCCTCGTAGGCTGCATAGGCAATCAGCAAGGGCGGCAGTAGGGGAGCTAACCTCAAGCCTGAGGTGAAGACGGGCAACGTTGACACTCCCACCGCCTAAAGGCGGGGGATTCTTACGCAGTCCACAAAAGAACCCGTAACGGCGTTGTCAAAGCGCCTCTAGACAGTTCCTGAAGGCAAAGCCCCAAGGTTCTGCTGACTTTCTTAAGCAGGTTGGCGGCAGCATTTGCCTCAGCGTTGACCAACCACCCCTTTGCCGTTTGGTACAGGCCCCGCTTGACACGCTTTCCAGCGGGTCTCCACCCGTCGGGTTTTTCACCATAACTAGGTAGCTCATCTCTATCTAGGAAGCTTGCCTGCGAGCTGTACGCCTCCTCTACCTCAATAAACTCCATGCCATAATGCCGACATAATTGCGCAATACGCTCCTTGAACCGACCTGTTGGGACGAAAACAAAGTTTTGGTTAAAACCGCATTCTTGTTTTTGTTCTTTGTTCCAACCTAAGTAAGCGATAGTGCGAGAGGAAAGTCAACGGTACAATCACTACAACCATGGTGTGGGGCTAGCGGTTGTTTATCTTATTTTTTGGCCAAAGAGAAGGAAAAAGGTCTTGGTAGGAGAAGTCAGGAAGAGGTTGTTTGAGCTATGAAACTATATCAACGACCCCCATCATGGGTAAGCGACTAAAGTGGCTAGCGGGCTTTTCCGCCCTGCACTAAAGTGCGGGGCTACCCAGCTATCCTTTTGTGTTAGTGTCTGGGAGGTTGCCAGGAGGAGGGGCAATGCAAACCGGAGCAGAAGCTCAAGTCCAACAGCGAAAAAAGGAGGCAGGATCCTGGAGAGACATTCGGCTGTTGGTATTGGACATCGACGGCACGATTGCCGGGCCTTCCAACCAGGTTTCGGAGCCGGTGCGGCAGGCCATTCAAAAAGCCAAGGCGGCAGGCGTGCGGGTAGCCATTGCTACAGGTCGGATGCATCGCTCTGCTGAGCGGTTTCACTACGCCATTGGGGCCGATATGCCCCTCTGCAGCTATCAGGGGGCGCTCATTCGCGATCCCGACAGCCAAAAGACCTTGAAGCATTGGAGCCTGGACTGGTCGCTGGCGGAGGAGCTGCTGCAGGTGCTGCAGGATCAGCCGGTGGGGGTGCACCTCTACATCGACGATCAGCTCTATTTGCGGGAGCTCAGCCCCCTCAGCCAAGCCTATGCCGAGCGCTCCCAGGTGCCGTTCCAGATGCTCTCCCCCGCCCAACACGGGAAAAGCCCCACCAAGATCCTGGCTGTTTCGGAGGATACGGAGTTTCTGCAGCAACTCCAGGGATCCCTGCGGCAGCGGTATTCTCCTGAGCAGATCTACCTCACCCGCTCGGAGCCGATTTTTTTGGAGGCCACCCATGCGGCGGTGAACAAGGGCAATGCCGTTCGTTTTCTGGCGGAAGAGCTGCTGGAGGTGTCGGCGGATCAGGTGATGGCCATCGGCGATGGCGACAACGACATCGAGATGCTCCAGTATGCGGGGATCGGGGTAGCCATGGGGAACGCCTCGCCGGCTCTGCTGCCCCACGCTGATTGGGTTGCTCCCCCCGTCACCGAAGATGGGGTGGCGGTGGCCATTGAGACCTTTATCCTCGGCTAGTTGCGGATGCAATGGTGAGCTTGGCAGATTCTCCTTTTCCCCAAGTCACGTTGCGTCCAGAACAGCAACGGGCATTGGCGTATCGGTCGGGGCCTCTGGGGATCGCGGCAGTTCCGGGGAGCGGCAAGACGTTTATCCTGGAGCTGCTAATCGCCGATCTCATCCTGAATCGCGGCGTTCCACCGGAGCGCATTGGGGTGTTCACCTACATGCGTTCGGCGCGAAGCAATTTGATCAACCGCATCAACCAACGCCTGCAACAGGCGGGCTATCTGGATCGCTTTACCCAAGCCTTCACCTTGCACTCGCTGGCGCTGCGGGTGTTGCGGGAGGTTCCCGGCCCTTGGGAAGAGCTGTCCATCCTGGAGGAATATGAACAGGAGCGCCTGCTCAGCCGTCTCTGCCGCGCCTGGCTCGCCCACCACACCCACCTCTGGGAGCCCTTGATCCCTGCCGAGAAGCCCCACAAGGTGGTCCGAAACCGGCTGCGGTTTCGACGCAGCTTCCAGCAGATGGTGCGGGCGGTGATCAGCACGGCCAAGAATCTGCGTCTGGGGCCGGAGGCGATCCCCACAACTACTCAGGGCTATCTGGGCTGGGCGGCCCCCATCTATGCTGCCTACCAAGCGGAGCTGCGTCGCCTGGGCAAGCTGGACTACGACGACCTGGGCTGGCAGGCAGTGGAGCTAATCGAGCGCGACCCGGCCCTGCGGCAGCAGGTGCAAAATTGGTACGACTACCTATTCGAGGACGAGGCCCAGGACAGCTCCCCCCTCCAAGAAGAGCTGCTGCGGCTGCTCAGCCAGCGCACCGGCAACCTGGTACGGGTCGGGGATCCCAACCAAAGCATCATGGGCACCTTCACCACCGCCGAGCCGCGGCTGTTTCGCGCCTTTTGTCAGGCCAATCCCCAGGTGACGTTGAAAGAGTCCAGCCGCAGCGCCCCCCAGATCCTGGAGTTGGCCAACCGCCTGGTGGACTGGGTGAACCAGAAGCACCCCATCCCAGCCCTGCGCACCGCCCTGGCTCCCCAGCACATTTGCCCGGCCAGCGCTGGCGGCCTAAATCCCCCGGCCAGCGAAGGGGAGGTGGTGTTTCGCCGGGTAGTCGGATCCCCGGAGCAGGAGCTGCAGGAGGTGACGCGGTGGGCCCTGGCGGCCGCCCAGGCTTTTCCCGACCAGACGGTGGCCATTCTGGTCACCACCAACGAGCTGGGGGGCAAGGCCCTCGACTACCTGCGGGAACTGGGGGCAGAGCAGGTGATCGATCTGTTGCGGGGCAACCCCAGCCAGCGGCGGGTGTTGCTGCAACTCAAGGGAATCATCGACTGGTTGGCCCAGCCCATTTCCTCTGCCCGCTTGGCCGCTGCTGTGGATCACCTGGCCGACTGGGCCGGGATCCCGCGCCTGGAGCTGGGGCCGATGCTGGACTGGATCCGCGCCTCGCTGCCGGAGCGGCTGCTATTTCCCCAGTTTGGGGAAGCCCCCACTTTGCCGGATAGCCCCTCTTGGCAAAACTTGGGCAGGCTGCTGCGCATCCTTGCCGGTTGGCTGCGGGCCGGGCGCTCCCCTTGGCCGGAGGTGCTCAATGTGATTGTCCAAAGCCTCTACCGCAAGCCGGAAGAGCTGTTTGTGGGTTGCTACGTCATCGACCAGTTGGAGCAGGTGCTGGGATCCCTGCCCGAGGTCGATTGGCAGGAGATTGCCCAAGAATTGCGGGTGATTCTGGATCGCCGCCTCAACAACCTGCCCTCGGAGATCTTTGCCTTCAACCCGGAGCCGGGCAGCATCACCGTTACGACTCTGCACCGCGCCAAGGGCTTGGAATGGGATCAGGTGTTCATCCCCCAGGTGTCGGCCTACGAGTTTCCCACCTACTCTGAAGAGCGACCGGTGGGGCTGAGGTTTTTGGAGGATGTCGATATGAGAGCAGAAGCCCTGGCCCAGTTGCGGCAGCTCAGCCGCAGAAGTTGTTGGGAGCAGCAGGCCGACTCGGCCACCGAGCAAGCCTTTTTGGATCTGGCCGCAGAGCGGCTGCGGCTGCTGTACGTGGGCATCACCCGCAGCAAACGGCGGCTTACCCTCTCCGTCTCCAGCCAATCTCGCTTTGGCGAAGAGCAGAGTGCATCGTTGGTGTTTCGCGTGTTGAGCCGCCCTTGCGAGGCAAGTTGACAGCGAGGCGCCCGGGCCTCTGGTTCTTCATTGCCCCGCGGCAGGCTGCTAGCATGGCTAAGCCCGATAGCGCCGCCTTGCGCGATGGGGCAGTCGTTTAAAAACATGGGTATTCTGCAATGCAACCTCGGCGTGTTGCCCGCGAACTGGCCCTGCTGGGGGTCAACCAACTGCCGGCCACAGCGGCCAAACTGAGCGAAAAACAACTGGAGGACTTGCTGCTGGCAGCCATCCGCGCTCTGCAGGAAGAGACCCATGAAACTCTCTCCACAGCGGCGGCGGAGATCCAGCGCAGCGATCGCCTGTTGCACGAGAGCGATCCCCTGTTATTGGCCGCTTCTGATGCCAAGGAAGAGGGCGGAGCTCGCTCTCTTACTGTCCGCCTTCAGCAGGCCCAACGACATCTGCAACGCTTGGAAACGGCTCTGAAGGAGGCCAACGCCGGCGACACCGTGCAGGGAGAATTGCTGGAGCTGGCCCACCAAGCCCAAGTGGCCCTCAGCAACGCCGGCCAAGCCCTGGAACACCTGGAACAGCGGCTGTACAGCGTCCGCCGCATCCTGGATGAGGTCGTTCAGTTGTCCCAAAAGGCGGTCAACCGGCTGGGAGTTGCCCTCTCCATGCCGGAGCTGTTGCACATTGCCCAAGCTCAAGAGGTACGCGCCTACGCTCTCCAACTGTTGACCGCCCTGCGCACCCATAAGGAGGCTATCGACGCCCGTTTGCAAGGGGTTTTGGTAGGCTGGCAACTGAAGCGGGTGGGGCGGATCGAGCGCGATATCCTGCGCCTGGCGGTAGTGGAAATGGAGATCCTGCGCAGCAGCCCCGACAAGGTCGCCATCAACGAAGCTGTAGAATTGGCCAAAAAATACGGGGATCCGGAGGCCGCCGCTTTTGTCAACGGGGTGCTACGGCGGGTGGTGGACAGCCGCATGGAAGCCCCTTTCGGTCGGAATCCTTCGCCAGCCGGGGATCTCAGAAGCTAGGCTCCTCACTGCCTTAGGGTGAAGGCCCTGCGTGGGGCAGATTGTTTGACCCTCCTACCGCCCAGGGGATTTTTACGCAGTCCGCAAGCGGACTCACAGAGGCGTTGTCAAGACACCTCTAGACAGTTCCTGGAGGCAAGGCCCCAAGGTTCTGCTGACTTTTCTGATCGCGTCAGCGGGACGGAGTCGTTGCAGGTTGGCTGAGACGGCAGTCTCTTCCGGACGCTTGCCACCGGTCGGGTTTTTCACCGTCTTAGGGGCTCGCCTGGGAACGGCACGCCTCGGTGATAACTATGCCATTGATGAGCAGCTAAAGTTGCTCACGGGCCTTTCCGCCCCGCACTCAAGTACGGGGCCAGCCAGCTATCCCTCTGTGTTTTCGATGGGGAAGCGGGCGATGAGATTCGAACTCACGACATCCAGCTTGGGAAGCTAGCGTTCTACCACTGAACTACGCCCGCAGGGATCCAGGCTCGACAACCTGGAGACTTTCCTAACGCATAGTTTAGCATTTCTTGGACGGGATCCCTGGTACAACAGAAGCAGCGTTCTACTTCTTTTGTTGATCCATGCCGGCCATCCTCCTGCTCTCCGGTAGTCCTGGCCCTCTTTCTCGGGAAGCCGCTGGCCCGCCACCGCGGTCGGAAGCGATTTTGCACCACGCTGCCGGGATCCTGTCCGGTCTGGGATTGACGACGGAGTTTGTCTCGGTGCGGGATTTGCCGCCAGAGGATCTGGTGCGGGTTAACTTTGAGAGCCCTCACCTCCAGCAGATTCAGGAAAAGGTGGCCCAGGCTGCCGGGATCGTCATCTCTGCTCCTGTCTATAAAGCTTCTTATCCAGGCGTGTTGAAGGCGCTGCTGGATTTGCTAGACCAGGATGCTTTTACCGGCAAGGTGATTCTCCCCATTGCCACCGGGGGAACCCTGGCCCACCTGCTGGCCATCGACTTTGCCATGAAGCCGGTGCTGGCCGTGATGGGCGCAACCCATATCTTGAAAGGGATCTACATCCTCAGCTCGCAGATCCAGTTTGAGGCCGACGGCACCCTGCGGCTGGAGGCCGACATTGAAGAACGTCTGCAAGCAGGGATCCGGGCGCTTGCCCAGGCGGTGAAATAACGATTTTTCGTTCATGCGGAAGCGCCCAGCCAACAACTGAAAGGCAACTCTCCGGTGCAGCCTTCAGGGATCCCTCAACAGCACCGTCGCAGTCACAGCGGCACTTTGTCCCAACCGGTCGAAAACCCGTAAACTGAGCAGGTAAGAGCCGGGCACCAAGTTCAAAGGGGGGCGGATGCGGAAGCGAGTAGTGCAGGACACGTTGCCGGAGACACAGTTGACCTGGGCTGCTGACAGCGTCTGCACCTCGATCCCCGACCATGACACCTGAAACGCCAGCTCCGCTGGGAGCCGCCCCGGCACCGACACCGAGACCCCAACCTCCAAAAAGCCGCCCCGGCTAACGGCGGCAGGAATGTCGCTGCTGGTGATTAGCGGCGGCAGAGGGGGGCTGGCAGTGAGCGCGGCGGCACCACAACCGACCAGAGCCACGCCCAGCAGGGCCAGCGTCAACCCCCAAGGTTTGGATCCCAGCTTGATCACAGGGCTCCCGCTTCAGAACTCCATCCCCCAAGTATAGAGGATGGAGGCAACATCTCTAGCGTTAGTTTTGGGAGAACTCAAAAATTCACGCTATAGGTGGTGTCAAGCTGGATATTTGCCCGGAGCATCTGCTAGAGTAAAGCCCATAATCTGTCGAGCAGCCGGGCTATGGAAGTGGAAGAGGAGCTGAAAGCTTTGCGGGCGCGCGTGCGCAACTTGGAGCGATCCCTAGCAGAGTCAGAGGCACTGTCATTGCAGCAGATTGAATGTACCCATCGCCTGGAACAGCAACTGCTGGAAGCGCAGGCCCAACTGCAGGAGCGGGAGCAAGCTTTGCAGGCTTGTCAAGAGGAGAAGGCGCGGCTGGAACAACGTCCTACCCTGGAAGCTTTTCAGCTCCAACAGCAGCACATTGAAGAGTTACAAAATCTTCTCTGGGAAATGGAGCGCCGACCCACGCTGGAGCACTACCAGATCCTGCAGCAACAGTTGCAGACCAGCCAAGCAGAAATCGAAACCCTGAAGGCAGAACTGCAGCGGCGCGTCGATCCGGCCCGGTTCTATCAACTGCAGCAGGAGCTCTGGGAGCTGAAACAGCAGGCCAACCAGTTGGGGGAATACGCCGTCAAGTTGCCGCAGGTACAGCTTTTACAAGCCCAATCGCAGCTCCGCATTCGAGCGCTGGAGGAAGAGAAGGCGCAGTTGCAGGCGCAAATCCAGGAGCTGGCCGCTCGGCCCTCTGCGCAGGAAATGGAAGCCCTACGGGCGGAGCTGGAGGCGGCCCACCGCCAGGCCGAGGCTGAGGGGCAGCGTCTCAAAGCCGAGCTGGAAAGCGAAAAGGCACGCCTGCAAGCCGACCTGAATGCAGCGCAGCAACGTCTTCGCGAATTGGAAGAACGCCCTTCGCAGGAGCAATGGGCAAGCTTGCAAGCGGAGCTGAACCAGTTGCGCCAACAAGCCTCTTTTGCCAAGGCCGAGCGAACCACCTTGCTGGCGGAGCTGCAGCAGAGCCAGCAGCGCCAGGCAGAACAGGCCCAGCAAATTGCCAAACTGGAGGCGGAGCTGCAGGCTCTGCGCCAAGAGCGAAAAGCCCAAGTGGATCCCAGCGGCGAGGCGGAGTCTCTGCAGACGCAGCGGCTCCTTGCTCTAGAAGAGCAAGTGCAGGCTCTCACCCGGGAGCTCGACGCCTTGCGGGCCGAACGGGATCAGCTTCTCCAAGAGCTGGCTCAGCGGCCCACCCTTGTCCAGTGGCAGGAAGTGCAGCAGCAGCTTCGGGAGCTGGCCCAGCGACCAACTCGGGAAAGCCTGGAAGAAGCCCGGCGGGCACAGGAGCTGGCGGAGGCCCATCATCTGGTTAGCCAGAAACAGATCGAGAAGCTGCAGCAGCAGCTGGCGACTTTGAAAACCGAGTGTGTGCAGGCCCACGCCTATGCCCAAACTCAGGAAAAAGAGGTGGCCCTGTTGTTGCAACGCAATCAGGAGCTGGAGGAGCAGCTAGCCGCTCTGCGGCAGTCGTCTGCGGCTCCTCCCCAAGCAGGTGTCGAGCTCAGGTCTGGCCGCCCGGCTCAGGAACGGGTTCAGGCGGCAGCTGAAGGGCCTGCTCCCTCCCCAGCGGTGGCTGCCGCCCCACCCACCAGCCGACTCACAACTGGGAGAACGCCCGCTGGTGGGATCCCACCCCTTGCCCTTGAGGAGCGGCAGGATCGGGCGGAGAAGCTGCTGAGACGCTCCGCCTTGGCGGCTGCACGGGCTGGGGGAGAAGGGGGCAGCCGCAGCCGCATCGAGTTGCCGGCTTTTGTACAGCGGCGGCCCTACTGAGGCTGCCATTCTTGCGGATCCAAGCGCTCTCCCGCCTGGAAACGGGGCCAGGCCCAGCGCAGCAGGGATCCCAACTGGGCGTGGAACCGCTCCGGCGCAAATTGCAAGGCATGGGTCCGAATCCGCTGCGGATCCCATTCCTGGCGCTCCGCCTGGCGCAGCCCTTCGACGAGGGCTTCCACCCTGGCTTCGGGGATGAGGATCCCCGTCTGGCCGTGGATGACGGTCTCGCGGGTGCCTCCCCGGTTCAGGGCGACCACAGGACGACCACAGGCTTGCGCCTCCACCGCCACCAGGCCAAAATCCTCTTCCCAGGGAAACAGCAGCAGCCGGCAATTGGCCAGCAGCTCCTGCAGGCGGTCTTGGGGCTGGTGGGGCAAAAACTCCACTTGCGGCCCTGCCAGTTGCTTCAGTCGCGGCAGCTCCGGCCCTTCCCCCACCACTACCAGGCGGCGGCCCAGCTGCTTACAGGCAGCGATCGCCAAATCCACCCGCTTGTAGGGCACCAGCCGGCCCACCACCAGGTCGTAGTCGGCTTGGGGATGGGTTACCGGCTCAAACCCCTGCAGCGGCACCGGCGGATAGATAACCACAGCCTCGCGGCGGTAGAGCTTGGCCAGGCGCCGGCGGATGTGCTGCGAGTTGGCAATCAATAGGTCTGGCCGCTGGGCTGCCACAAAGTCCCACTGGCGCAGGCGGTGCAACAGCCAGCGGCTGAGGGCGGCAAGCGGGCGGATCCCCGTCAACCCCTCCCGCTCCAGATAGAGCTCCTGGTTTTCCCAGAGGTAACGGGGCGGGCTGTGGATGTAGCTAAGGTGCAGAGTGGAAGGCCCTGTCAGGATCCCTTTGGCAAAGGCATGGCTGCTAGAGATGACGCAGTCATAGGCGGAGAAGTCAAAGCTCTCGTAGGCCAAGGGCATCCAGGGCAGCAGGTACTTAAGGCGGCTGTGATAGTTGCGCCGCAGCACCCCCAGCCAGCGGGCCCAGCCCTGCAAAAACGAGGTGTAAACCGACCGCTGCTGCCAGCTCGGCGGCAAGGTGTGGGACGAGAAGAGGCTGACGTAGAGAGGTGCCTGTGGGGCAAAGGCAAGGAGCTCCTGCAAAACCTTTTCCGATCCCCCTGGCCAGATCAAATACTCGTGCACCAGCGCCAGGCGCTGCACCCAGGAGGGATCCCAAGCAGGCATGGCTAGGCTTGGGTCGAGGGGGACCTTTTGCCGATGGGCCCGCTTACTTGCCTGGCTTTCTCGTCCAGCCGTTCGCTGATGTAGGCGTAGATCTCGCGGAAGCGGGGCACTGCCCGCATCTCTAGGCGGCTGCCGTCTTTGAGGGTGAGCACCATATCGCCCCAGGTGCCTAGGCCCCGTGGCACCGTCACCACCTTGGCAATCTCTTTGTAAATGACATCAGAGCGCTCCTTGCCGCCCCAGCCGCCGATCACAGTGATGCGACGGTTGGTTATCCGGTAGTGAACCCAAAGCTTGCGCACCAGGGCGCCCACAAACAGAGGCAAGCCAACGAGGGTGAGGCCGAGGAAGGAGTTCAACACCAGATCGCCCGTGTGAGGGCCGCCCTCAAAAAAAACTTCTTCTTTGATCGCCATGCTCAGCCCACCTAATGTCGAATGTCAGCATCAACAATGCTAAAAACAATCTTAAGCTAAACGGTTTCTCACCCCAACTGTCTGCCGAGTTAGCGGTGGATGCGGGATCGAGTCAGTTTTTGGAGGGCTTGCCCCGAGCGGTAGGTAGCCAAGATCAGGTGAACAAACAACACCATCACCACCAGCGCCACCGCCACCGCCCCGACATTGCCCAGCCAGCCCCACCCTTCCAGACCTGTCAGAGCCACCAAAGCCCAAGAGGCAGGGTGCAGCATTCCCCCCAAAAGAAGAATCTGGGAGAACAGGTGCCCGGCTGTGAAGCGGGATCCCAACGCCACCAGCGCCAGGCCGCCGCCGATGTTGATCAGCCCCATATTGCCCAAAAAGGCGTAGCAGATGTGCCAGGCGTACTTTTGTTTGGGCACCTCTTGCCAGGAAAGGGGTTCCCTAGGGATCCCTGGCAAATCTTGCGGAGCGGGCAGCAGCGGCTGAACCTGACTGAGGATGAGGCCCAGGACGATGGCTGCCAGCAGCATCACCACTCCCGCCTTTACATTGAGCTTGCCAGGGATGGCCAATTCAGGATGTGCCAACATTGCAGGTTCTCTCGATCCCGTCCTAGCCTATCCTGTCTTTGCCCCCAACCGGCAGATTGGCCAGCGGACTGCTGGCTGGAGAGGCTTGGCTATCCGGATAGAGCGGCGTGCCGCAGCGCTTACAAAACTGGGCATCCTCATCGTGCTGGGAGAGGCCGCATCCCGGGCAGGCCCACTGCAGCGAGGTGCCGCTTTTCACCAGTTGCTTGATCAGCTCCCCTACTTGCCAAGGGATCAGGGCCACGCCCGTCAGGATCATCAGCACCGTCAACAGCCGGCCCAGCTCAGAGGTGGGGGTGAGATCCCCAAACCCTACCGTGGTCATGGTAACAACCGAAAAGTAGAAAGCATCCAAAAAGGTGGCAAAAGCGCCGGGATTGGCCGGATGTTCCACCTGGTAGATGAGGCCAGAGTAGACGAAGACAATCGCAAAGAGAGTAAAAAGGATGCGCAACAAGATGCGGGTGTCGGCGGAGATGACCTGACCAAAGAGGGTCTTGCCCTCCACCAGGCGCAGCAGCCGCAAGATACGAAACCAGCGCAAGAGGCGGATAAAGCGAATATCCGTCAGCCCGGCAAAAAAAGGCAAAATCGCCAGCAAGTCAATGAGCGAATAGAGGCTGAAGACGTAGCGCAGCTTCTGCAGGGCCGCTGCCCAGCGCAGTAGATATTCCACCACGAATAGGCCGAGGATGAGGCGATCCAGCCGCTCCAGCCCAAGGCGGAGTTGGGGGGGAATGGGGTAGGTCTCCACTACAAAAAAGGCAGACGAACAGAAAACCAGCACCGCCACCAGCCAATTGACCCAGCGGCTTTCGGGTGTGTCCTGATCCCCCCAGTAGCGCTGGAGGAGGCCAGCAGGGGCAAGCTCAGTTTGGGTGGCCTGGGAGGGTAGGGTGGTCACAGACGGGATCCCGTTGGGAAGAGATCGAGAGGGTTTCCCTTGAGCGCCTATCGGGCGTACCTTGACTAGGTTAATGGAAACTAGTAGTAGAGCAAACTTCAGTCCTGCAAACGTCTAGGCTTGAGTTGAGCATTGAATCGATGTTGCCTCCCATTGTCCTGGCTTCGCAATCTCCTGCCCGCCGCCAATTGTTAGAAGCTGCCCGGATCCCTTTTCGCGTTCAACCCAGCTACTTTGACGAAAGCCAAATCCAGAGCCCGGATCCGGTGGAGCTGGTGCAGAAGCTGGCTGCGGCCAAAGCCGAAGCGGTGGCGGCTCAGCAACGGGAGCCCGTCTTGGTGATCGGGGCTGACTCCGTGCTCTACCTAGGGGGGGAGATCCTGGGCAAGCCGGCCAATGCTCTAGAGGCGGAACGGCGCCTGCGGCAAATGCGGGGCGAAGTGGGAGAACTTTACACCGGCCATGCCTTGATTGACATGAAGCAAAACCGCCGCCTCGTCCACTACGCCGTAACGCGGGTGTTTTTTGCCAAGCCCAGCGACGAGGAGATCCGCGCCTACGTGGCCACCGGCGAGCCGCTCAATTGTGCTGGCTGCTTTGCCATTGACGGCCGCGGCAGCTTGTTTGTGGAGCGGATCGAGGGGTGCCCTGGCAACGTCATTGGGCTGAGTTTGCCGTTGCTGCGGCGCATGATCCAGGAATTGGGCTATTCCCTCACCGAAGCCTGGAATTAGCCGTCTAGATGCCGCTTGAGCAGCTCGTTGGCCAGCTTGGGATCCGCCCGTCCTTGGGTTTTTTTCATCAGTTGCCCGACAAAGTAGCCGAAGAGCTTGGTTTTGCCCTCCCGGTACTGCTGCAGTTGCTCGGGGTTCTCGGCCAGCACCTCGGCGATCATTGGCTCCAAGAGGCTGCTATCGGAGATCTGGGTCAGGCCCTTGGCCTCCACCAGGGCGCGGGCCGAGCCGCCTTTTTCCAGCAGCTCCGGCAGGATCTCCTTGGCAATTTTGCTGGAAATAGTGCCTTGCTCGATGAGGCCGATTAGCTCAGCCAGGGTTTCCGGCTTCAAGGCGATGTCCGGGTAGTCCAGCTTGTGGGTGTTGAGGTAGCTGGCGATGTCGCTCATCATCCAGTTGGCGGCTGCCTTCGGGTCGGCGCCGGCAGCAACCACGGCCTCAAAGTACTCGGCGGTGTTGCGTTCGTCGCTGAGGTAGCGGGAGTCATACACCGAGAGGCCGTACACCTGTTGGTAGCGCCGCCGCTTCACACTGGGCAATTCCGGCAGCTCCGCCTGCCAGCGGGCTTTTTGCGCTTCCGTCACACGAATGGGCAGCAGATCCGGCTCCGGAAAATAGCGGTAGTCGCTGGATCCCTCTTTCTTGCGCATGCTGATGGTGCGCTGGCTGTTTTCTTCCCAGAGGCGGGTCTCCTGTACGATGGGCTCGCCTGCTTCCACGGCCTTAACTTGGCGGTTGAACTCGTACTCGATGGCCCGCTGGATGGCGTTGAAGGAGTTCATGTTCTTGATTTCCACCTTCGTGCCAAAGGTCGGGGAGCCCAGCGGGCGCACCGAGATGTTGACGTCGCAGCGCAGGGATCCCTCCTGTAGGTTGCCATCGCACAGCCCGGCGTAGCGGAGGATGCGGCGCAGCTCCTGTACATACTCGGCTGCTTCTTCCCCAGTGCGGATATCCGGCTCGCTGACGATCTCGATGAGGGGAACTCCTGCCCGGTTGAAATCCACCAGGGAATAGCTGGATCCCGACAGCCGATCGCTGCCGGCATGCACCAATTTGCCCGCGTCTTCTTCTATGTGCAAACGGGTGATGCCGATGCGCTTGCTGCGGCCGTCGCTGAGCTGGATCTCGACCCAGCCGTGGGTGGCAATGGGCAGGTCGTACTGGGAGATTTGGTAGTTTTTGGGCAGGTCGGGGTAGAAGTACTGCTTGCGGTCGAACTTGCTGTAGGGGGCGATGGTGCAATTGAGGGCCAGGCCAGCCTTGACCGCGTATTCCAGCACCTTCTCGTTCAGCACGGGCAGGGTGCCGGGCAGGCCCATGCAGACAGGGTCAATTTGGGTGTTGGGGGGAGCGCCAAAGGCCGTCGCGCTGCTGGAGAAGATCTTGGAGCGGGTGCTGAGCTGGCAGTGCACCTCCAGCCCAATCACAGCTTCGTATTCCACTTTGGCAGGGGCAGCAACCGTCATGGCCAAACGAGAAAGAGTAGGTTTTCCCATTCTAGTGGGATATCGCTAGCTGCTGAGCTGCTGCCTCAAACGGTGGGGCGGATCTCGAAGGTGGAGAGGCCTTCGGGTGGCTCGAAGCGGTGTTCGACGGCCTCCACCCGCGAGCCGGGGCTGCCCTGCTGGCACCAGCGCAACATCGCCTCCACCGCCGCCGGGGATCCTTCAAAAACCGCCTCCACCCGGCCATCCCGCAGATTGCGCACCCAGCCGTGGACGCCGGCGTTGCGGGCCATGGCTTCGGTGTAGGCCCGAAACCCCACTCCCTGAACCCGCCCGCGCACCCAAACGTGAACGCGAACCCTGTCGCTCATGCTGAGGGGGATCCCTCCGAGGTGTTGCCAAGTTCTGAAGCCGAGGGCGACTCGGCTGGCTGGGCCGTAGCTTTCTCCGCCTGCTGCTCTAGGCGCTGCCAGAGAAAGTTGACAAGGGCAACCAGTCCCACGATCCCCAGCGAGATCCCGCCGGCGTACCCAATGGCTTGCCACAGCACAGGAGACATAGGCCAACCTCGCTGGTGCAGAAAGCTCCCTTCTGACCTTACCAGACGGAAACCCCAGAGAGAGGGGATCCCTGGCGGCTTGGCCCTCTCCTCGACAACGCCCTCCAAGCTGGACAAGATTCGGCACAATGGGGAGAAGTGTTGCTAGCGAGCAGTTGAGAAGAGGCCATGGCCCACAAACTCTGGATCGACGGCCAATGGGTTGACAGCCAAGGGGGAAACCTGATGGTCATCGAGAACCCGGCTACGGGCGAGCAATTGGCGGAGGTGGTGGACGCCAGCCCTGCCGATGTGGATCGGGCGGTGCAGGCGGCCCACACGGCTTTCTACGATGGCCGTTGGTCGAAGCTCACCCCCGGCGAGCGATCCCTGGCCCTCTGGAAGTTGGCGGATCTCATCGAAGCTCGCGCTGCCGAGCTGGCCCGTCTGGAGTCGGAAAACACCGGCAAGCCCTACGAGCTGGTCAGCTTGGGAGGGGATCTGGCCTTTGCGGTGGATAACCTGCGTTTCTTTGCCGCTGCCGCCCGCGACATCCATGGTTTGAGCGCCGGAGAATACGCCAGAGGTTACACCTCGCTATTTCGCAAGGAGCCAGTGGGGGTGTGCGCGCAAATTACCCCTTGGAACTACCCGCTGCTGATGGCCGTCTGGAAGATCGGCCCCGCCCTGGCTGCCGGCTGCACAGTAGTGCTCAAGCCCGCTCCCACCACCCCTCTGACTACCCTGATGCTGGCGGAGCTGACTGCTGAGGCCGGGATCCCGCCGGGGGTGGTCAACATCGTTACCGGAGGCGATGCTACCGGCCAAGCCCTGGTGGAGCACCCGCAGGTACGCATGGTCAGCCTCACCGGCTCTACTGCCACTGGCAAGCAGGTGATGCGGACGGCGGCAGACACTCTCAAGCGGGTGCATCTGGAGCTGGGAGGCAAAGCCCCGTTTTTGGTTTTCGAGGATGCCGACGTGGAGACTGTGGCCGCCAAGGCTGCTTTTGCCGCCACCTTCAACAGCGGCCAGGACTGCACGGCAGCCACCCGCCTCTATGTGCACGAGAGCAAGCTGGCGCAGATGCAAGAGGCCATCGTCGAGGCGATGCGCAAAGTAAGGCTGGGATCCCCTTTTGAGGCGGGGGTGGAGATGGGGCCCTTGGTCTCGGCAGCCCAGCGGGAGCGGGTGAGGGGATTTGTGGAGCGGGCCAAAGCCGAGGGAGCCAAGGTGCTGACCGGCGGGCGGATCCCTCCTCAGTTTGACCGGGGCTACTACTACGAACCCACAGTGATTACCCATGTCGATCAAAAAGCGGAGATCGTGCAGAGTGAGGTTTTTGGGCCGGTCCTCACGCTCGGCTCGTTCCGCGAAGAAGCGGAAGCGCTACGCCTGGGCAATGACGTCCTATACGGGCTGGCGGCTTCTGTGTGGACTCAAGACCTCGGACGAGCCATGAAACTGGCCGCCGATCTGGAGTTCGGAACCGTCTGGATCAACGATCATCTCCCCATCGCCTCCGAGGCTCCCCACGGCGGCTTCAAGCAATCGGGATTTGGCAAAGATCTCTCGGCAGAGGCCGTGCGAGAGTATCAAATTGCCAAGCATGTGATGATTGCTACTTGTTGAGGGGTGGCTCTGGCAACCTCGTTCGAGGAAGAGGCTAGCGGTAGCCAGTTGGCAAGGCTCCGGGAAACTCCTACAAGCGATAGACTTGAGTGCATGTCTCCCTACCTCGAGCCCCTATCGTGCCGATGGCCACGTTCTACTCCTCAACCTCAGGATCGGCAGCTCTAGCCCCTCCCCGCACTTTCCCTCTTACCGCCGTGGTCGGCCAGCAAACCGCCAAGCTGGCTCTCCTGTTGGCGGCGGTGGATCCCAGCTTGGGAGGAGTGGTGCTGGTGGGGCCGCGCGGCACGGCCAAGTCGGTCTTGGCCCGAGGGATCCACGCCCTGCTGCCCCCCATCGAGGTGATTGCCGGCTCCTATTGCAACGACGACCCGGCGCGGCCCGAGACCTGGTCGGACTGGGCCAAGGCCCGCTACCCCCAGGGAACGACACCCCCCACCCAGGTGATAGCCCCTCCCTTTGTCCAAGTGCCTTTGGGGGTGACCGAGGATCGGCTCTTGGGATCCGTGGATGTGGAGGCCTCGGTGAGGCAGGGGGAAACGGTTTTTCAGCCGGGGCTTTTGGCTGCCGCCCACCGCGGCGTGCTCTACGTGGATGACATCCACCTCTTGGACGACGCCATCGTCAACCTGCTGCTGACGGTGGTGGGAGATGGGGTCAACCGCCTGGAGCGGGAAGGGCTGAGCCTGCAACACCCCTGCCGGCCTCTCTTGGTGGCCACCTACAACCCCGAAGAGGGATCCCTGCGCCCCCACCTGCTGGATCGCCTGGCGCTGGTGGTGCCGGTGGGGCAGGAGCTGAGCCTGGAAGAGCGCAGGGAAATTGTCCAGCGGGCAACGCAATTTGTCGACGCTTCCGAGTCCTTTCTGGCGGAACACCAAGCGGAACTGGAGGAAATCCGCACCCGCATTCTCCTGGCGCGGGAGTGGCTGCCCCAGGTCAAGCCCAAACGGGAACAGATCCTCTACCTGGTGCAAGAGGCCATCCGCGGCAACGTCCAAGGCCATCGAGGGGAGCAGTTTGCCCTGCGGGCCGCCTGTGCCCTGGCCGCCCTGGAGGGACGGGATCGCCTGGTGGCCGAGGATCTGCAACAGGCAGTGCAACTGGTGCTGCTGCCCCGCGCCCGCTACGATCCCGACCAACCCCCGCCGCCACCCCAATCGCAACAGTCGGATCCCCAGCCGCCAGAGCCCGACAAGGAGGGGGAAGACAGAGAAGAGACGGAGCCCCAGCCGGAAAATCCCAGCCTGCCCCAGGAGTTTTTCTTCGATCCCGAACAAGTGGCCCTCGACCCGCGCCTCTTGGCCTTTGCCCAATCCCTCAACCAACAAGGGAAAACGGGATCCCGCAGCCTGGTGTTCAGCGCCGACCGGGGCCGCTACGTCAAGCCCATCCTGCCCCAGGGCGCCAATCCCCGCATCGCCGTCGACGCCACTCTGCGGGCGGCTGCCCCCTACCAGAAAAGCCGCCGCCAGCGGCAGCCGGGGCGGGCCGTCATTGTTGAGCCCGGCGACATCCGCGCCAAGAAGCTGGCCCGCAAGGCAGGGGCCTTGGTGATCTTCGTGGTAGACGCCTCCGGCTCCATGGCCCTCAACCGCATGCAGGCGGCCAAAGGCGCCGCCCTGCGCCTGCTCACTGAGGCCTACCAAAACCGCGACAAAGTTGCCCTGATTGCCTTTCGCGGCGAGGCTGCCGAGGTGCTGCTGCCCCCCACCCGCTCCATCGAGCTGGCCCGCCGCCGCCTGGAATCCCTGCCCTGCGGCGGGGGATCCCCACTGGCCCATGCCCTCACCCAAGCGGTGCGCCTGGGGGTGAACGCCCGCGCCAGCGGCGACGTGGGAGAGGTGCTCCTGGTAGCCCTCACCGATGGCCGGGCCAACATCCCCCTCAGCCGCTCCCTGGGACGCAGCGAAAGCGATCCCATCGACCTGAAGCAGGAGCTGCGGGAGATCGCCCTGCGCATCCGCGCCCTGGGATTGAAGCTGCTTCTCATCGACTCGCAGAGCCGCTTTGTAACCACCGGTTTCAGCGCCGAGCTGGCGGAACTGGCGGGCGGACGGTACTTTCATCTGCCCCGCGCCACCGACCAGGGGATCGCAGCCGTGGCCCGCTCGGCCATGCAAGAGGGACGCCCATACCCTTGAGAGAGCAGCTCTCCCTCGGTAGGAGCTGTAACTTTTCTTAATGGTTGGTTATGATCCCTGTAGGCGCTCTTAGCTTGCCCTATGGTCACAGGACTCCTGCCAGAACTCTCTTTGCCTCATCCCATGCTTACTGACTGGGTCAGCCGGGGAGTGAGCGCAGCCATTCGCGCTCTCTTCAAGCAGGCAGAGCGGCTGGAGGCGCGCGTGCGGGCAGAGCCCATTGCCAAGCTGCTGCAAGGACGCATCGACAGCTTTGAGCTGGTGGGCCAGAACCTGCAGATGTACAACGGCCTGCGGCTTTCGCTTTTAGAGCTGTTTTGCAACGCTGTAGCCATTGACTTTAGCCAAATCTGGCAGGGTCGGATTAAGCTGCGGCAGCCGGTGCAGGCCAGGATGCGGGTGGTGCTGAGCGAAGCGGATCTGGCGCGATCCTTTAACACGCCTTTTGTGCTGAACAAGCTGGCTCAGGTGGATCAGGGGGGCAAGCCGCTCTCATTTCATCAGGTCGAGGTTCACCTCACCCCAGAGCAGCGGTTGCGATTGCAGGCCGAGGTTCAGCCAGGGGGAGAAAAGCCCTTGCAGGTGGGCTTTTCCGCTCGCATCGAGGTGCTAGAACGTCGCCGCATTTGCCTTGCCGATCCGCTGTTTGAGGGCGACACGGAGGAGGGGCGGGCCCTGAGCCGAGCCTTGGTGGATCACCTGAATGCGCTCCTGGATTTGGATCGGCTAGCCCTGCAAGGGAGCAAGCTGCGAGTAGATCGGGTGTGCCTACAGCCTCACCAGATGATCCTCTACGGCAGCGCTGCTCTGGTGCGGTTTCCCACCCGCTAGCCCCCCTGGGAAAATGCTTGACAACCTTTTGGAAGGCGGGTACGCTCAGGGGTGGTGAGGAGTGAAGAGAAGAAGCCTCTGGGGTCGAAACACGGACAGACGCCCAGAGGTTTTTTCATGACCTGCTCAGCCTCAACGGGGACACCGCCATCCCTACCTAGCCTCCGAGTTTTAACTATTCTCAACCACAGGGGATGGGGGACTTTTCCCAACACCCCGGCCTCTTGCCCCAATTGGGAAAAAGCCTGTCCCCCCAAACTGGCTACGACCCTTTGAATTCAGGCTGGGACATAGCACCTGCCACAACTTTTTTTGCTCGAAAAGGTTCCAAAGAGTCTCCCCTGAGCCTCAGGGGTCTTGGTTCAGTTGCAAGTCCCCTCCCAGGTCATCGCCTGCCAGAAGGCCGCAGAAGGTTGGTGCAACACAATGCGATTGCCATCGGGATCCCGGAAGTCCACCTCCTGGCCGTGAAAGGCCTGCCGCAGCGGCGAAACGGAGATCTGGTGCTCCGCCAACACCGCCGCCAGGGATCCCAGGCATGCCGCCAGATCCTGCACCTGCAGGCAAAGACTTGCTGCTCCCGCCTGGGCGGCAAACTCTGGATGGAGACTGCGGTAGAGGCCCAGTCGCAGGCCAGGCAGGCGAAACTCCACATACACTGGCTCTCCCTCCCTGGAGAGCTGGACTTGGGGCGGGATCCCCAAGAGGGCCTGGTAAAAGTGCAACAAACGGGGCAAATTGGGGGTGGCCAAGCTCAGCAAAGCTGCAGCAATCTGCATCGCAACCGGAAAAAGGAAGCTACTCATTCTAATCCGAACTTCCGCTGATAGCCAGCCCTAACTGCGCCACTCGGAAAGGGATCCCCGCCTCTCCTAGGATTGGACTATAGTAGGTAGCGAGACTTGCTGCTCTTTCTTCACGAATAAAAACTGGAGCAACCTACCGTGGGGCTATTCAGCCGATTTTCCCGTGACATGGGCATCGATCTGGGCACGGCCAACACCCTAGTCTATGTGGCTGGCCGCGGCATTGTCCTACAGGAGCCCTCTGTCGTCGCCATCGACCAAAACACCAAACAACCGCTGGCCGTGGGGGAAGATGCCAAAAAAATGTTGGGCCGTACCCCGGGCAACATCGTGGCTGTGCGTCCTCTGCGGGATGGGGTGATCGCCGACTTCGACACGGCGGAGATGATGCTGAAGCACTTCATCCAGCGGGTGCATGGAGGTCGTTACTTGATCGCCCCGCGCATCGTCATCGGGATCCCAAGTGGGGTGACCGGCGTAGAGCGACGGGCAGTGATGGAAGCGGCCCTGCAAGCCGGCTCGCGGGAGGTGTATTTGGTGGATGAGCCGGTGGCAGCAGCCATCGGCGCGGGGCTGCCGGTGCAAGAGCCCACCGGGAACATGATCATCGACATCGGCGGCGGCACCACCGAGGTGGCCGTCCTCAGCTTGCAAGGGATCGTCCTCAGCGAGTCGGTGCGGGTGGCAGGAGACGAGCTGAGCGAGGCCATCATTCAGTACATGAAAAAAGTTCACAATCTCACCATCGGGGAGCGCACTGCCGAAGAGATTAAAATTCAAATCGGCTCTGCCTACCCAACTCAAGAGGAGATGACCATGGAAGTGCGGGGGCTGCATTTGCTTTCGGGTTTGCCCCGCACTGTAACGGTGAAGAGCACTGAGATCCGTGAGAGCATGGCCGAGCCCCTCTCGGTCATTGTGGAGGCCATCAAGCGCACCCTGGAGCGCACGCCGCCGGAATTGGCGGCAGACATCATCGACCGCGGCATTATGTTGGCGGGAGGGGGGGCGTTGCTCAAGGGGCTAGACGCCCTGATCAGCCATGAGACCGGGATCCTGGTTCACATTGCCCCGGATCCCCTCAGTTGTGTGGTGCTCGGTACAGGGCGGGTTTTGGAGGATTTCAAAACCTTGGGTCGAGTGTTGAGCGGCAGCTTCAAGGGTTAGAGGAGTTTCCTCTGAATCCCTGATTCGAGGTGTGAGTCGAGTGGGTTAGAGAGGTATTGCTTGAATCGGCTACACCAGTGGTGGATGCGTTATGGTTTGGGGTTGCTCCTGTCTGCTTCGGCGATAGGAGGGGCTTGGGCTTTGCGCCAGACCCAGGGATCCCTGCTGGTGGAGCTGTACAGTTGGCTTACCGCACCCATCCGTCCACCTGTGGATCCTGACGCCGTACTTAGCCAGGCCGCCACCCGCGAGCTACAGGCCCTGGTGGCCGAGCTGCGGCACCAAAACCGCGAGCTGAAGCGCCTGCTGCAATTTACCGAGCAAATGCCCCAAGCAGGGATCCCGGCGGCGGTGGTGGGCCGCAGCGCCGATCACTGGTGGCAACAGCTCACCCTCAGCCGCGGCAGCCAGCATGGGGTCAGGGTAGGAGATGTGGTTATGGCACCGGGGGGATTGGTCGGGCGGGTTGAGGCGGTAACCCCCAACACCAGCCGCGTGCTGCTTATTAGCGATCCCACCAGCCGTGTCGGGGTGATGCTCAGCCGCAGCCGGCACATGGGCATCTTGCGGGGCACCGGCACCCAGAACGCCATCTTGGATTTTTTCGATAAGGATCCCAAAGTGGAAGTGGGGGATGTGGTGGTAACTTCGGGCCTGAGCAGCTTCTACCCGGCGGGGGTTGTGGTGGGAACGGTTCGAGCCATCAACCTGGATGCCAGCCCTGCCCCACAAGCCACAGTCGAATTGTCGGCGCCCCTGGGCCTCTTGGAGTGGGCCTTGATTTACCGCTATGCTCAACCTTAAGTCTCGCCTCAATTGGCTGGTCACCGCCTTGTCAGGGCTGTTGGCGGTGGTGGCCCCTTGGTGGCGGGGGCCGGGCTTGGAGCTGGCGGGCCTAACCCCCGATTGGCCCCTGATCTGGGTGGTGTGCTGGAGCGTGCGGCGCAAGGCTTGGCAGGGGGCTGTTGCCGGGATCACATTGGGTTTTCTGCAGGATGCCCTGACCAACCCTTATCCTACCCATGCCCTGGGGTTGGCGGTGGTCGGGATCCTCACGGCCAAGTTGCAGAAGCAGCGCTACATGCAAGAGGACTTCATCTCCGTGGCTTTGATCGTCTTCGGCATGGTGGTGATTGCCGAGACGCTGATGGCGCTGCAATGGATGTGGCTGACGGCCTCTCAGGGATCCGCTGGCCTCGAGCCGGCGGAAATGGCAACTTGGTTGGATGGGTTGGCAAACTCCTCGCCCGCCGCCGGCGCCATTGGCGGCGATGGCCCCCGTTCTCTGGAGAGCATCTGGTGGAACCATCAGCGCAATGCCCTCACGTCGGCCATTTTAAGCAGCCTGTGGGCCCCCGCTCTCTATTGGCCCCTCAGCCGTTGGTGGCAATCTCAAGAGCGGGATTTGAGAGAGACCTAGCTGCAGGTTCTGCCGCCAGTGATCTGCATTCCCCACAGCCGCTGCCGGGCGCGATGGGACATCGGTTGCACAGCTACTGCTCCCAACGGCGGCAAAACGGTTCCTTGCCCCATTTCCTCTCTCCCTAGGAGAGGAACGGGGGGTGAGGGCTTGGGGTCGCTCTCAGAGGGATCCGTTTTCGCCTAAAATGACAAAGCCCTCTGCCACCCACTGCCAACGGGCCAACAGACTCTGGGCCAAGCGGATGGGAAGGTGTTGAGGTTGACTCGATTGAGGGAGAGGGATCCATGCCTCATACCATCGTCACCGATATTTGTGAAGGCGTTGCCGACTGTGTGGAGGCCTGCCCCGTCGCCTGCATTCACCCTGGGGACGGCAAAAATGCCAAAGGCACCGACTACTTCTGGATCGACTTTGCCACCTGTATTGACTGTGGCATCTGTCTTCAGGTTTGCCCTGTGGAAGGGGCGATCCTGCCGGAGGAAAAACCGCACCTGCAGCGAGTGCCCAACTAGCCCGGCGGGCTGCTTCTTCCCAATTTTGCAATTGCCTTTCAGCCCAGAGAAGCCAAAGCCACAACGGCGCTGGTCAACCAGTTCAAGGACAGGAGCCCGCCCAGGAAGGCCAACGGGATCAGACCCGCCAGGCGCCACCACTCCAGATCCAGCGCCACCGCTGCCGCCCGCACCTGCCAAACCACAAACCACAACAGCGCCACGAACCCCAACAGGGATCCGGCCACTCCGCCCAAGGATTGGGCAGGTCCCAGCAGCAGCCAGGGCAGGCCAGCAAAGCCCGTCAGGCAGAGGAGCGACGCAAAAGAAGGGGCAGCCCGCCCAAAACAAAAGGCCAGCGCCTGCAGCAGGGCCGCCAGGCTTACCCATCCCAGGAAGCCTGCCAGCAGCGCCAGCACCATGCTCGGCAGGTTTACCCCGAAACGACGCACAGCCTCGAGAATGTTCAGCAGCGCCACCACCCCAAAAGCTTGCCAGAGAACAGGCTGTTGCCGCAGCGAGCGAAAGGTGGGCTCCGGCAGAAACCAAGCGCCGTAAATGTTATCCAACAAAGAGTCGAGCATGGCCGGCAAAAAGTCGGTCTGCCCTCCTATCCTAGCCCAACGACAAGAGGGCTCCTCCAAAGCCAAGCAAATGCCGATCCCGTCCTTGGCAAAGCCCTGATGAGCACTTGACAAGCACGGCCCGCAGATGCGGTATGATGGGCTAAGGATTCTGAGGCGTTGGTGACTGCCGTTACGTTTTTGCGATCGATACCCTTCGACAATTAGGACGGGTGTGGATGTGAGAGCAGTAAGCCAAACTCGATTTGGAAACTATCGATAGTCATCCCCGATGTCCTACACTGGCTTTTCCAGGTCGAAAACCACGGTAAAACGGCGCAATAGGATCCTCAAGAAGGCTCTCGCTGGAGGGCCTTCTTGCTCTTAATGGCTGCACGGGATCCCTCGTCAGGCAAGTTTTGAGGGGAGCTGAGGTGGTTGTGGGATGGGGGTTAGGCGGCCTGTTGTTTGGCCTGTTGGCAATTTTGAACGGCAGGGATGCGGCGCCAATTTAAGTTAGCAAGCACCAGGGCGCTGAGGGGACGGGTGTGAGCCAGCAGCCCGGCAAGGAGCAGCAGCCAACGGCTCAAGGCAGAGCCGGCCAGCAGCCAATGGATGAGCAGAGCTGCCCCTCCTCCTTCTACCCCTGCCGCCAAGACCCAGGCCCAGGCAACTTTCCCATGCCGGGACAGGAGGATCCCTTGCAATCCACCGACGCCAAGCCCCACCAGCAAGCCACGCAGCGGGCTGGCCATCGCCTGCAAGGCGTTCTGCAGCCAGGGATCCCTGGGATCGAAAGCGAAGGTTGCCATCCCCGCCTCCAGGGTATCTGCTGCTACCCAACCCAAAGCCGTGGCCAGCAGCGTGGCCGCCACCCACCGCCAAGAGACCTGCCGCCGCAATACCGCCCACTGGAGTAGCCCCATCCCCAAGCCCAGGCCGGCCCCGGCCACCGCTCCTTGGAGCGAACCCAAAGCAGCCAGCAGGGGAGCTGCCGCCCCCAGCCCCAGATAGCCGATCCCAGCCGCCGCCCAATTGGCCAGGAGCCAGCCCAGGGCCAATCCTTTGCTCTGGCGGGGCTTGCCTGAGGTGGGGAGGGTGGGCTTCTGGTGGGGGCTAACCTGTTCCTGGCCGACCTGCTGTTCGACCTCGCGCAGCCCCTGTTCTGCCGAGGGGTTACCCGGCTCCAGCCGCAGCACTCCTTGATAGTCCATCTGGGCAAGGCCCCAATGGCCCTGCCGCTGGTGGGCCAGGCCGCGGTATAGGTAGTAGCGGGCTTCGTTGGGGGCACTCTGGATCAGCTTGTTAAGCAGGTGGACAGCCATTTTGTATTCGCCTGCCTCGATCAAACGCACCGCCCGCTGCAGCTCTTCTTCCTCAGCTTCCGAAACAGGGGCGGCTCGGCTCTGCTGGGTGGCTTGCTGGCCAAAGCCGGCAGGGATCCGCTGCAGAGGAGCCTTTTGAGGGGGAGGCGGGATCTTGTCCCCATAGACGGCTCGGAGCTGCTGGGCCAGCTCCTCCATGGTGGCCGGGCGAAGGGCAGGGTCTTTCTCCAAGCAACGCAGCACCACCTTTTCTAGGGCCTCAGGGATGGGGTGGGGCAGCGGATGGTCTTGAAAAGGGCGAGGCTTTTGAAAGTTGTGGACGTGGTACCAGCCCTGCAGGGTGTCGGTCTCTGGCTCGAAGGGCAACGCACCGGTTAACAGCTCGTACAAAACCACCCCCAGGGAATAGATGTCGGAGCGGCCATCCAGCTTCTCTCCCCGCATCTGCTCCGGCGAGGCATAGACCATCGTGCCCAAAAAATACCCGGTTTGCGTCAGGCCACGAGAGGTTTCCCCCATGAGTTTGGAAATGCCAAAGTCCAGGAGCTTGACCCGTTCTTTGCCATCGGGCCCTTTTTGCACAAAGATGTTGCTGGGCTTGATATCGCGGTGGATGACCCCTCGAATCGAGTGTTTGCCCAGATCCATGTGAAAGTTGTGGGCGTGGTGCAGGGCCGAGCAAATTTGCAAAGCCAAGTTCACCACCCGCTCTGGGTGCAGGGGACCTTCCCGTGCCAACACATAGTCCAAGCCCTGGCCCGTGTAAGGCTTGGCCTTCAGGTACTCCATCACCAGGTAGGGCTGGTTTTGGTACAGACCGTAGGAGCGCACCTGCACAATGTTGGGGTGCTCGCCCAACAGGGCGCTGACCCTGGCCTCGTCCAGGAAGCGCTGCTGCAGTTGCTGGTAATACTCCGGCTCCATGTCTGGCGGCGGCGGGCGCAACAACTTAACGGCCACCGGCTCGTCATTCAACTGGGTATCCACCGCCTCGAACACATTGCCGTAGCCACCCTCGCTGATGTGGTGGGTCAGTCGGTAGCGGTTGCCGATCAGTTGTCCAATTAGGCGCTGGTTCATGGAGGAGGAGGGCCAGCCGAGGGGAGGGTCTACCTAAAATGATTCTAGTCAGCTTGAGGGCGCAAGACCTGTGGGTGAGGGATCCGCCCTTTTTCGCCCCAGAAGTCAGGGATCCCGCTAGGATTGGGGCATGGGTGCTTCTCCTGAAACCGCTTCTCTCCCGCCCTTCTGGCTGGAGGTTACCGAGTTTGCCCTGCAGGCCACGGCAAAGGTCGGAGCGCAGCTCTTGGCAGACTTTGGCCAGGCCTCCTCTACGGAAAAAGCGGACGGCAGCTTGGTGACCGCTTCTGACCAATGGGCGGATCGCGCCTTTCAGGAGGCAATTGCCGCGGCCTACCCGGATCACGGCTGCCTGAGCGAGGAGTCCAACCACATTTTCCTGGAGAAAGAGTGGTGCTGGGTGGTGGATCCCCTGGATGGCACCACCAATTTTGCCCACGGGATCCCCATCTGGGGCAGCTCGCTGGCGCTGTTGCACTGGGGTGTGCCTGTGTTTGGCTGTGTGCATCTGCCCCCCATCCGCCAGACTTTCTACGGCTACTGGCCTCAGTTTCCCGACGACGCGCCGGCAGGAGCTTTTCTCATCCGCCACGACCGGGATCCCGTCCGTCCTCAGCCCATTCGCCCCAGCACCGCCCCACCCGGACCCAACCAACTGTTTAATTTTTGCTCCCGCAGCAGCCACTGGATTAGCCCGCAATTTCCCTGCAAAGCCCGCATGCTGGGCGGCGCTGCCTACAACCTGCTGGCGGTGGCCGGCGGCAGCCTTTTGGGGGCGGTAGAACGCTCGCCCAAGATCTGGGATGTGGCGGCGGTGTGGGCCATTGTCAAGGGGGCCGGCGCCGTTTGGGAACCCCTTGGCCCTGCCGACCCGGATCCCGGAACGCCCTTGCTCCCCGGCAAGGACTATGGTCGGCTGACCTATCCGACGCTGGTGAGCGCTCAGAACAGGTGGATCCCCGTGTTTCGGGCTTTTATCGCTCTGTAGCTCTCGTAAACCGCCTGGACGTTGTACCAGTTGAGGAAGAAAACCCGACACAGCTCCAAGGCCAACTGCGAGCGGCCCTGCCGGATCAACCAGCGCAGCAGCGGCTCTAAGCGCTTCTCGTTCAGCCACCCCCCCAGCGACAGAAGGCCCCACAGGCATTGATGCAGAGGCGTCAGTTGGATCATCAGGCGCACGGCCCAGGTGGGGTGCTTTTGGTAAAAGAGGATGCCCATGCGGCCCCGCTGCCGCTCCCGCTCGATGAGGGCTGGGATTTGCGCCAGCTCGAAGGGCGGATGCCAATGGTAGCCGGTGGCTTGGGGGCACTTGACCAGGCGCAGGCCCAGGCGCTTTAGCCGCACCCCCAGCTCCAGGTCTTCCCAGCCGTAGAGGTGAAACCGCTCGTCAAAGGGGCCGGCAGGGGTTTCACAAGCCCGCTCCAGCCAATGGCGGGCAATGGCCACGTTGCCGGTGGCAAAGAAGGCTGCCGAAAAATCGGTGGGCTTGAAGGGCTCGGAGCAGGGATCCCGAAAATTGCAGGTGTTGATTACCCGCCCGTAGGTGAAGACCTTGGCCTCGTGGGGCGAGTCGGGATTGCCGGTAACCCCGTGTCGCCGCAGCATCTGGGCATGAGCGGCCAAAAAGTGCTCCACCACCACCAGGTCGCTGTCGATAAAGACAATGATGGATCCCTGGGCGTGGCGAAACCCCAGGTTGCGGGCGGCAGCAGGGCCGCGGTGTTCTTGGCACAAAAGCCTGATCGGCGGCAAATCTGGCGGCTGGCTCTGCAGCCATTCCAGCGTGCCATCGGTGGAGCCGTCGTCCACCACCACCACCTCGTAGCCGTCGTAGGGGCCAGGCTGCTGCTGCGCCAAGGCCTGCAGACATTTCTGCAAGATGGGACGGCGGTTGTAGGTGGGGATGATGACGCTGATGTACACCGGGGATCCCTGGCTCGTAAGGCAAACCCTACCCCTAAAGTCAAGGGGTTTTTCCATACGGCTAGAGAGCTTTGAGCAGCTCTGCCGCCTGGCGCACCGTCTCGAAAAAGTGATGGACATTGGCCTCCGGAGTGGTGTGGTGCACGCCGTGGCCCAGGTTCATGATGTGGCCGCGAGATCCCGCCTTTTGAATCACCTCCAGGGTGCGCTGCCGGATGAATTCCGGGGATCCCAGCAACACCATCGGGTCGAGATTGCCCTGCACCGCCAGGGATCCCAGGCGGGCCCTGGCCTCGGCCATATCGCTCATCCAATCGAGGCTGAACACATCGATGCCAGCTTTGCCCACCCGCTCCAACAAAGCAGCGCTGCCGTTGATGTAGAGAATGAGCGGCACCTGCGGGCACCGAGCTTTCACCTGATCCACAATTTGCTTTTGGTAGGGCAAGGCCCAGGTTTCGTAGTCGCCGGGGCTGAGCTGGCCGGCCCAGGTGTCGAAGAGCTGCACCACCTGGGCGCCGCACTCGATCTGGTAGATCACGTAGCGGGCAATGCTATCCGCCAGCTTACTCAGCAACTGATGCAACACCTGCGGCTGAGTGAAGGCCAGGCTCTTGATATGGGCATAATCTTTGGAGCTGCGGCCCTCCACGGCGTAGCAGGCCAAGGTCCAAGGGGAGCCGACAAAGCCCAGCAGCGTCGCCTTCCCTTCCACCTCGCGGCGCAGAGTGCTGAGGATGGTCTTGATAAAGGGCAGGCTTTCTTCCGGCTCTAGCAGTCGGATTTGCTCAACTTGGGCCTGGGAGCGGATCGGCGGGTCGATGATCGGCCCCTGCTGCTCCACCAACTCAAAGGGGATCCCCATGCCCTCGAGGGGGGTGAGGATGTCGCTGAACATAATGACGCCGTCGGGGGCAAAGGCGCGAAACGGCTGCAGCGAGATCTCAATCGCCAGCTCCGGGATCTCGCAGCGCTGCTTGAAGGTGTATTTGCTCTGCAGCTCGCGGTAGGCCGCCATGTAGCGACCCGCCTGGCGCATCATCCAAACGGGGGGACGATCTACCACTTCCCCGCGGGCCGCCCGCAGCAGACGGTCGCCATCGCCGACGGAGGAAGGAGAAGCGCTGAGCTGAGCAGGTGAGTGGGACATGGGAAGACCAAGCCGGTTCAAGATCCTCAATGCATCCTGACATTGGGGGGACGGCTAGCGCAAGCTCGCGGCCCTTCCTCTTGACCCTTTCCTTAGGGGTTGCAACTTGCTTTCACCGGCTGAGGAAGGCGGATCCCGACCTAGAGTGGACATGAGATAATGTCAGCTTGCAGGCCTGTTGTAGAACCCCTTCCCGCCGTTGCTGAGTTGAGAGGAGCCCTCCCTTGGTTGCCCAAACCTTCAACCTGGACACCTACTTGAGCCAACGCCAGCAACAGGTGGAAGAGGCGCTTTCTGCGGCATTGGTTCCCGCCTATCCGGAGCGCATTTACGAGGCGATGCGCTACAGCCTGCTGGCGGGGGGGAAACGCCTGAGGCCGATCCTCTGTCTGGCGGCCTGTGAGTTGGCCGGCGGCTCTGTGGAGCAGGCCATGCCCACCGCCTGCGCCCTGGAGATGATCCACACCATGTCGCTGATCCACGACGATCTGCCGGCGATGGACAACGACGATTTTCGCCGCGGCAAGCCCACCAATCACAAGGTATTCGGCGAGGATATCGCCATTTTGGCAGGAGATGCCCTGCTGGCCTATGCCTTTGAGCATATCGCCAGCCAAACGCGGGGGGTGCCGCCGCAGTTGGTGCTGCAAGTCATTGCCCGCATTGGCCATGCTGTGGCGGCAACCGGCTTGGTAGGGGGCCAGGTGGTGGATCTGGAGTCCGAAGGCAAAGCCATTTCCCTAGAAACTTTGGAGTACATCCACAGCCACAAGACGGGTGCTCTGCTGGAGGCCTCGGTGGTTTCGGGAGGGATCCTGGCAGGGGCCGATGAGGAGCTGCTGGCGCGGCTGAGCCACTACGCTCGGGACATCGGCCTGGCTTTTCAGATCGTGGACGACATTTTGGATGTTACTGCCACCAGCGAGCAACTGGGCAAAACGGCAGGCAAGGATCAAGCTGCCGCCAAAGCCACCTACCCCAGCTTGTTGGGCCTAGAGGCTTCCCGGCAGAAAGCTGAGGAACTGATCCAATCGGCCAAGGAGGCGTTGCGCCCCTACGGATCCCAGGCCGAGCCCCTGTTGGCTCTGGCCGATTTCATCACCCGCCGCCAGCATTGAGACAAGAGGACAAGAAGGTAGATGGGATCCCTGTCCACCCTGTCGGAGACCCTGGTCGCGTTCTGGTGCCGGAGAGCCCTATGCTGCAGCAGTTGATGGCCAACCACGTTCTCTGGGTTGCTCTGCTGGCCAGTGTCTTGGCCCAGGCCATCAAGCTGATCCTGGCCTATGTGCGTTCGGGCAAGCTCAACCTGCGGGTTTTGGTGGAGACAGGGGGGATGCCCAGCTCTCACGCAGCGCTGGTAACGGCTTTGTCGGTGGGGGTGGGGCTGGAGGAAGGCTGGGACAGCCTGCTGTTTGCGGCAACGATGGTCTTTGCGCTGGTGGTGATGTACGATGCCGCCGGGATCCGTCAGGCTGCCGGCAAGCAGGCGCGGGTGCTGAACCGCCTCATGGAAGAATGGTTTGAGGAGAAGGGTGCAGATCGCTTCCAGGAGCCCTACTTGAGGGAGTTGCTGGGCCATACGCCCGTCCAGGTGATCGCCGGAGCAGCCTTGGGGGCAGCCTGTATCACGTTATCTTTTGTCCTGGGAATCAACTGAACGCAATTGGGGCATGCTAGAGCAGGAGCATCACGGGTGGTCATGGCCTCCAGTTCTCAACCTCGTCCGATCCAGCGCTGCCCGGCCTGTGGCAAGCCGATCCCGGCCTATCGCTACAAGTCCCCCTACTGCGACCACTGCGGTTGGCGGGCAACCCCGGCAGGGCAAACCCCTCAAACAGGCGGATCTGGGGGCCAGAGATCCGGAGCTCAGGGGAGTAGGATTCAACAACACATTCAGCGCCTCGGCCTGCCCCCTCTGTTGCAGCCGCTGTTGAAGTTCGACTTTTACCTCTATCTGGGCTGGGGGATCAGCCCTCTGTTTCCGCTAGTCGTGGATCGACCGCTGCTGGCCGAATCCAATTACCTGTTGCTGCTCCCGCTCCTGTTGAGCTGGGGGCTGCTCTACTTGGCAGTGCGGGATCGGCCGTTGCCCCAGGATTTGCGGCTGCCGCGGCTGCTGCTGGATGTGGCGTTTATCCTGCTGCCCTTCTTCCAAAAAATCAACGTTTCCAAGGCCCCCAACCGGCCCTACTGGAATGCTCTGCTCATCTGGGTCATCGGGCTCCTCCTGTTTGCCGCCGTGGGGCTGTGGAGCTTTAGCCTGCTTCTGACGGCATTGACGCTGCTGTTGACCAGCTTCTGCACGCTGCTGTTCTAGCCGAGATGGTTGACAAACACTCCAGCCTCCCATGAGCATTCCTGCTGCCCGCCAACGCTTCCTCCAAGAAATTCAAGCGGATCCCATCGATCTGGGCCGAGCGGCCCTCTGGATCGCCCAAGAAGCCTATCCCGACTTGGATGTAGAAGAGTATTTGGCCGCTTTGGATGAGATGGCCGCAGAAGTGCAAGAGCGTCTTCCTCCCGAGCGCTACCCCCTGCGCGTCATCCGGATTTTAAATCGCTATCTCTTTGAAGATCTGGGCTTTTGTGGCAACAGCGAAGACTATTATGACCCGCGCAACAGCTTTTTAAACGAGGTGATCGATCGGCGCACCGGGATCCCGATCACTCTTTCTCTGATCTATCTAGAGCTGGCGCGGCGGATCGATTTTCCCATGGCAGGGGTAGGCATGCCCGGCCACTTTCTGGTGCGGCCCCTGTTTGCAGACGCGGAGATTTTTGTGGATCCCTTTCATCAGGGAGAAATTTTGTTTCCCGAGGACTGCCAAGAGCGTTTGGCACAGATCTACGGGCCCAGGATCCCTTTACAAGATCATCACCTCCGCCCCACCCCTCCTCGCCTAATCTTGGTGCGGCTGCTCAACAATCTTAAGCAGATTTACTTGAGCCGCGCCCAGCTAGAGCTTGCCTTGGCAGCGGTGGAGCGCATCTTGTTATTGATCCCAGAGTCCTTGCCCCACCTGAGGGATCGGGGCTTGCTCTGTTACCAGTTGGGGCGTTGGCAGCAGGCCTGTCAGGATCTGAGGCACTACCTCAACCAGGCGACCCTCCACCCAGAGCTCAGCGGCCCCGACGAGCATTTAATCCAAGAGATCCTACAAAGGCTAGAAGCTTACTCTGACTAAAGTCAGGTGCAGCAATTGCTCGAAAAAATCCTCCAATCGAGAGCTGGCCACCTAAGCAATACGGATCTCACCTGAGATCTCGCCTTGCCATCTTTGGGTGTCGCTGGGGCTTTTGCAAGAGTCTGGAGCAGCTTTCACCTCCTGGCGAAGAATTGCCTCTACCAGCTCGTCTAAAGCTTCCAGGTCAGATAGGTTGTAGTCTTTTTCCCGAAGGATTTTGTTAATAGAAAACTCCTGCTGCAGCGTCAGGGTCGAGGATCGTAAGACCTCGTCGATAATCTCGCGAATGCTCATTACAACCTCACAATCTGATGGCAATCTCAGCGGAGAATTTGTTATCTGAGCTCATAAACCTAGAATGCAAGAAATACTTGACGTAGCCATCCTGAGGATCACGTATTTTGGCCAAGATCTAGGGCCGCCCATGCTAAGGGAAACTGCCAAGGGTACTTTCACGGGGCCTCGCCGAGGCTTGGGAGCTCCCCAGGGAGGCTTGTCCGGTTCGCCTTTCCCAATCTTTTGCGAAGGGGGTGCGAGTGATGGGTTCACCCGATAGCTGCTGCAGTTTTGGCGACTTTGGGGCCAGTCGCGCCACGAGTGAGTTGCTTGGTCTAGGATCCCGGGGGGCGATCCACTAGTCTGTTGGTACTCCATTAGGATGAAGTGGGATCCTGTCGGCTAGCGGGTTTTGTGGGAAATCCCAGTCAAATCGCAGGTGAGGTTGTAGCACCATGACATTGACTTGGCAAACGGATGGACAGACTTGGTTTCTTCTGCCTCCCCAACCCCGTGCCGTGATCCACTTTCTGGGCGGAGCTTTTGTGGGATCCGCCCCACAATTTTTCTACAGCCGCCTGCTGGAAGAATTGGCCCGTATGGGCATGGCCGTTGTGGCTACCCCCTACACCACCGATATCGATCACGCGCAACTGGCTTTTAAAGCAGCGCAATCTTTGCATAGAAGCCTGCAGAGCAAAGGTTTGATGGGGTTGCCCCTCTTTGGCTTGGGCCACAGCCTTGGCGGTAAGCTGCAGATCCTCTCCTGCCTAGCCCTTCCTTCTTTGGGATCCCAGCGGCGCGGCAATATTTTCTTGGCCTACAGCAATGCGGGACTGGAACGGGCGCTGCCGGTGCTGCAGGCCTTGGCCCAGGCGTGGCCGCAACAGCAACTGAGCACTCTGTGGCGGATGTGGATGGGATCCTCGTCACCGCCAGTGAATCTGTGGTTGGAGTTTGAGCCTTCTCCGGCAGAAACCAATCGCCTTATCGAGGAGCAGTATCCGGTTAGAAACAACCTGCTTGTAGAGTTTCAGCAGGATGATATTGACGATATTCCGCTGCTCTATCAACAGCTTCGCCGCAAGTACGGAGGCTACACCGAATGGCAACGCCTGGAGGGGGATCACTTAACCCCGCTGGGTTTCAGCTATCCTTTCCGGGTCGGGGGGGAGTTCAGTCCCATCGATGCTTTCGCGCAGTTTTTTTATCAAAACTTACTGGCTCCTAACCAACGAATGATCCGGAGTATTCAAGCCTGGCTGGCAGCACAACTGGCTTAGTCGAGCCAGCTTAGGTCGGAGAGGAGCTCCTGTGAGTGGGGAGACTGAGCCTGCAGAGGAAACAGCATCTGTAGAATATCGCTCATCAGGAAGTAACAGGTTAAAACACCACCGGCAGCTACGGCCACCAGCGTTCCCGCCAACATGCGCGAGAACTCCTGCCGCTGAAACGCCTGTTCCATTAAGCGCAGCGCCCAGAACCCCAGTAGGATCACAATGGCAAGGATAATCAACATATCGTAATCTAAGCTGTAATCTATTGTAACGAACCTGTCGCTCAACTGCTATTGACAAAACCTGGTTAAAGCGTAAAGAGTTCTCTGTCTTCTGCAGCCAGCAACTTGTCGGCGGGGTAGCGGCGGGCGCGGCCCCCTGGGGCCTTGCCGGCCTTGTCTAAGCTACAGGCCCCAAAGGGATCCCGCTGGCAAAGATTGCTGGGCGTTCAAGCGGCCTACACCTGTCGCCCTTCGGGGGAAGCGCCGGCAACTGTTGCAAGATCTGGCAAAGGAGAAAGCTTCCGGGCAGCTCCTAGCTCCTCAGGCCAATTGTCTGCAGGATACCAAAATACATCGACCCGCCAGCGGCTGCTCGCAGGGGGATCCCTTACACTTGAGCTAACTGCTGCTTGAGAGGTGGGGTATGGTACGGCGGAGGCTGGCCGGCGCGGCTGGATCCCTGGCACTTCGGCGTTCTCTGCAGGCTCCTTTGCAGCAGCGCAGCCGGGCGATCAACCGTCGCCGCAAACTGATCTACCGCAGAACTCGCCTACTCTACCAGCGCAACTTGCCCCTTTACCTGCGCAATTTGCTGTTGCAGTACCGCACCAGCTTTATCTACAACCTCAAAGCTAGAGCTGTGATCAGAACTCGCTAGAGAATGTCGAGCTATCTTTTCGCTCTCAGCACAACGGTCTTCACAGCGCGAAAAACAGGCAGATGGCGATGGACATTGCCCTGCCGGAAAGTCTGGATTTATAGTTAAAAATTGTTGTCTGTAAGTCTTCTAAGAGAGAGGCCGGTCTCCCTCCGAGAGAAAAGAGTTGGAAGCGGGAGCCAAGCTAAGGCTACCGAATTGTAAAGCGGCCAACTCCTATCTTCTCGCCGTTGACATGAACCTCGACGCGGTAGCGCCCGGTGTAGGGTTGGCTGAAGCTGAGAAAGCCTCGCACCGTGTCGGCTAGGGGATCCCAGGGAAAATCAAACTTGCGGATCAGTTGCTCGCTCCCGGCTTCTCCGCCCTCGTAGTACCAGAGCATCTCCACCTGGGCGTTGGCAGGGAGGCTGCCCACCGGCAAGATGGCCCAGATCAAGGTGTCGGTGGTCTTAAACTCGGTTGTGGCCTCGCCAGGGCTGCCGTCTCCCCGACCTCGGTGCAGGCTGATCACCCTTGTCCCCGCCTCGTTTGGGGCTTTCTGGCTATAGGCGCGGGCATTGGCTTGCGCTTCCTGAGCGAGGCGATCCAGCTCGGCCAGCAAATCTTCCTGCCGCTTCAGGGCCTCGGTTGCTTCCTGTAGCCAGTGGGCGATCGGCTGCTCTGGAGCTGGGGAAGAAGGCTTTCGGGCGGCCCCGGTAAGGTTTTGGATGGGAAAGCCCCGAGCCGTCCCCACCTCGCTGCCCAGCAAGTTCAGCCAGCGGCTCCGCATTTCGGGTGTCATCTCTGGCTTGGCGGCGTAGGCAATGCGCACAGGGCCGTCTGGGCCTTGGGTGATGCGGCCAATTTCATGCTCTTGGATCCCGGCAACCTGCCCACGACAGCCGGCGCTACGGAACTCGTAGAGGACATCCTCTTCGCTTTCCCGGTGAAACTCCCACATTGTTTGGGGGCAGTACTCTAGGAGATTATTCCGCATATTGTTTGCCAGGAAGCGGGGCAATTTTGGTACCTGAACGTTCATGACCGAGAGCATTTCTCTCCAAGAGGCCAAGCTCGCCTCGGGCCGTATGAGAACAGTCAATGTAGCTGTCTCAGTAACTTGGCGATCGGCAAAAGCCCACTCCCCCACATCTCCTTCAATGAGGACATTTCCTGAAGGGCTGAGGTGAGCCAAGGCAAAGAGCAGGCCGGCAAAAAGGTTCAACATGATGATCCTCCCTACCAAGATTTGTACTGGGAAATGAGAGGGGAAAGTTCTCAATCAGCTCGCCGGGCAGGCAACGAAAGGAGACTGGACAAGAAGGACAGCCCTTTGTTGTCGCTTTCTCAAGGCTCACCCCAGAGGAGCTCAATGATCCGGGTGGCTTTTGGCAAAATGGCAGTTACAGCCTGCTTGGGCAAAACCCGTATCGTCACACGAGCTGAAACCTTACTCAGGTAAGGTTTTTTCTGTGGGCTATATTCCTTTGAACCGCAAGCTCTAGAGGGCACCAGTAGCCTATCACAGGCTAGCTCAGTTTCGATCCCTGTTTTTCAGAAACGCCACATTCTTTCTGAGCAGTATACTCGTTTACCTTAAGCAGATATGATTTTGTTCGTTCAAAAACCTAAAACTCTCTCGGATGACAATTGAGAGTCATCGAGAACAAATCATTCACCGGAGTCGTCGGCGCCAGAAGGGAGGATCTTCCCGGTTATCAACCAGTTATCCCCCACAGTCTGCAGTTGCGGCTCCAACAGTTGCCAGCTTTGGTTCACATCCGGGATCCCTTCTCCTGCTACGGGGGTTGGCGCGTCGGCCCCGCCCAAGATCTTGGGAGCGATGAAGGCGGCCACCTTCTGGATGGCCCCATCTTTAAGGGCTGCCCAGGCCAAGGTGCCGCCGCATTCCCAGAGGGCACTCAGACAGCCTCGCTCAAAGAGAACCTGCGCCGCTTGAGCCGGGGTTACTTGATCCAGGTGCAGCAGCTCCACCCCTTGCTTGGCCAGGGATCCCCAGAGGGGATGGGCTTCAGTGGCCTCGGTAATCACCAAAGTTGGCGCCTCCTCCGCTCGCCACAGGTGGGCCAGCGGGGGCAGATTCAGAGAGCGGCTGAGAACCACTCGCAGGGGCTGGGATCCGTGAAAATCCGGCAGGCGGCAGGTAAGGTGGGGGTTATCGTGCCAGACGGTGCCGGAGCCCACGATGACTGCATCGTGCCAGGCCCGCTGGCGGTGAACCCACTCTCGCGCCAGCGGATTGCTGATCCAGCGGCTGTGGCCGGTGGCGGCGGCGCTCTTGCCGTCTAGGGTCATGGCGTATTTGAGCAGGCCAAAACACCGTTTCTGCACAATGGCGAAGGCAAAGCCTTCGTTGAGCTCCTGACATTCCTGCTCCAGCACCCCCACCGTCACCTCAACCCCTGCCTCCTGCAGGCGGCGGATCCCTTTGCCGGCCACCAGGGGATTGGGATCCTGCATTCCCACCACCACCCGCCGGATCCCGGCAGCCAGGATGGCCTCGGTACAGGGAGGGGTGCGCCCGTAGTGGTTGCAGGGCTCGAGGTTGACGTAGAGGGTAGCGCCCTTGGCCAGGGATCCCGCCTGTTGCAAAGCCAACACCTCGGCATGGGGCTGGCCGGCTCCCGGATGAACGCCTTCCCCCACCACCTGATCCCCCCGGACAATAACGCAAGCTACCCGCGGGTTAGGGGAGGGGCGCTGCGGTGTGGAGCGGGCCAAGGACAGGCACCGTTCCATCCATTGCCGATCCGAGTTCATAAGGGGCCGGGATCAAGCTACAGTTGCTCTGGATTCTAGCCTTGCCATCTGGGGAACAAAAGCCGACCCGTTCCCTTCAAGTGCGCGACGGATCTGGGCGCTGTTGGCGACTTCACCCGCTGGCCCGTCCAGGAGCTGGAGGGCGTTTTTGGTAAGCTGGTTACGGCCTTGGCAGAAGGGATCCCATGGACAGCCTTCAACTTTGGCAGCGCTACTGCGATTGGCTCTACTACCATCCCGAGCTGGAAATTTTTGTTGATATCAGCCGCATCCGTTTTACTTCCGCTCAGGTGGAAGCGCTGCGGCCTGCCTTTGCCCGCGCCTTTGCCGAGATGCAGGCCCTAGAAGCCGGGGCCATTGCCAATCCCGACGAAGGCCGCCAGGTGGGCCACTACTGGCTGCGGGCGCCGGAGCTGGCTCCTAGCGCCGAAATTCGGCAGGCAATTCAAGACTGCCTCGAACAGGTGGAGAGCTTTGCCAAGAAGATCCACTGCGGCACGATCCCAGCCAGTGGGGGAGGGCGTTTCACCGAGCTGCTCTGGATTGGCATTGGCGGCTCGGCTCTGGGGCCACAATTTGTGGCGGAGGCCCTGGCTCCGCTGCAGCCGCCCTTGAACATTCACTTCATCGACAACACGGATCCGGACGGGTTTGACCGGGTGCTGGGACGGCTGGCCGGCAAACTGGGACAAACCCTGGTGGTTGTCACCTCCAAATCCGGCAACACGCCCGAGCCGCGCAACGCCTTGGTGGAAGTGGAGCTGGCTTACCGGAAGGCAGGGATCCCCTTTTCTGCCCATGCAGTGGCCATCACCGGCCCCGGCAGCCAATTGGAGCAGCAGGCGCGGCAGGAGGGGTGGCTAGCCGTTTTTCCCATCTTCGACTGGGTGGGGGGGCGCACCTCGGAAACTTCCGCGGTGGGCCTGCTGCCGGCAGCGTTGCAGGGGATCGACATCCGGGCTTTGCTGGCCGGAGCTGCCACCATGGACAAAGCCACCCGCGTACCCCATCTGGAGCGCAATCCTGCCGCCCTCTTGGCCATGGCCTGGTACATCGTCGGCGAGGGGCGAGGGCGCAAGGATATGGTGGTTTTACCCTACAAAGACCGCCTGGCGCTGTTTAGCCGCTACCTGCAGCAGTTGGTGATGGAATCTCTAGGCAAGTCCCACGACCTGCAGGGCAACCGCGTGGAGCAGGGCCTAACCGTCTACGGCAACAAGGGCACCACCGATCAGCACGCCTACGTGCAGCAGTTGCGGGACGGCCTCAACAACTTCTTCGTCACCTTCATCGAGGTGCTCCAGGATCGCGAGCCGGGGATCCCTTCCCCCTTCGTAGAGCCCGAGGTAACCAGCGGCGACTATCTGGATGGCCTGCTGCAGGGCACCCGCCAAGCCCTCTACGAAAACGGGCGCGACTCCGTCACCATAACGCTGCCGCGGGTGGACGCCCGCTCCGTGGGGGCCCTGATTGCCCTCTACGAACGGGCAGTGGGCCTCTACGCCTCTTTAATCCAGGTCAACGCCTACCACCAGCCGGGGGTGGAAGCAGGCAAGAAAGCGGCCAGCGCCGTCCTGCAGCTCCAGCGCCAGGTGCTGGAGGTGATGCGAGAGCAAAAGGGATCCCTGACCTTGCCCCAGTTGGCGGAAAAACTGGGCTGCCCAGAGCGCATCGAGACCCTGTACTGGATTGTGCGGCATCTGCAAGCCAATGGCCGCAGTCTAGTGCTTGTGGGGGATCCTGGCCGACCCTTGGAGCTAAGCATCCAGCCGCGCCCGGCCTGAGAGTATAGAAGAGGCAACCTGAAGAGAGGTTTGACCAATCTGTACCTTACCTTAAACCCCTCCTGTGCAGCCGGCCTGTCTGCCTAGAATCGAGCAAGAGGCTACTCCAGGAGGAGACTATGGACCAACCTGCCGCCGTCCTGCCTTTACAAACCCCAAAAGATGTCTCCATCGAGGACATTGAGCAGGAGCTGAACAAGATCTGGTCCTCCAAGGGAGAGAGCGTTGCCGCCCGGGCTGCCACCTTTACCCTGGTGGTGTATGAGTCGCTAGACGATGCCCTGCTGCTGCCTTCCCCCACCGTCGAAGCCATTGCCACCCAGAACCCCTGCCGCGTCATCGACCTAAGGGCCAAACGGGAGGGAGCCACAGACGACGCCATCGAGGCCCAGGTGGCGGCCTATTGCCCGGTGACCCGCGAGCAGCGCAGCTCGCTGGTGTGTTGTGAGTACATCACCCTGAAAGCGCCGGAATCGGCTTTTGTGCGCGCTTGCAGCACTGTCGCCTCGCTGTTGATCCCCAACCTGCCCACGTTCCTGTGGTGGCAAGGGAACTTAGACTTGAATAGCTTGTTGTTTCAAAAGCTGGTAGCCCTGAGCAACCGCGTCATCGTCGACTCGCGGGGCTTTGTCAACCCAGAAGAAGACCTGCAGGAAATTCATCTCCTCATCAGCGAGGGGCACCACTGCGGGGATCTCAACTGGCGACGGCTGCTGCCCTGGCAGGAACTCACCGCCCAAGCCTTCGACCCCCCAGATCGGCGAGAGTCTCTGTCCTGGATAGATCAAGTAACCATTGACTACAGAGCTGGCAACCCCTGCCAGGCCCTCCTTTTCTTGGGCTGGCTGGCCAGCCGGCTGGGGTGGACGCCCACCGAGCGGGCCCAGACTTGGGAACACGACTACGAGATCGACCGCATCCGCTTCCAAACCCAAGCGGGAGGCGAGGTGAGGGCAGAATTGGCTGCCGTGCCCCTGGTCTCGGAGATGAGCCAGGCGGGAGATCTCATCGGCTTGCGCCTCACCTCCAGCAACCAGGAAGCCGACGCCTGCACCGTGCTCTGTTCAGAAACCACAGGGTGCATGCGCATGGAAGCCATGGGAGGTGCCCAGAGGTGCGTGGTTCGCCAGGTGGCTCCCCTGGAGCAGGAGTCCTTGGAAACGCTGCTAGCTGCCGAGTTGCAGCGGCCTGGCCCCGACTATCTTTACGAAGAGACCTTAGGGGTGGTGGCCCAGATCCTCAAATTAAAGAAAAGCGGAGCGCTGGGGTAGAATCTCGATTTCGTTGTTGGCAATCTTGGGGAGACGGATACTGTCTCGCGTTCAAATGCAGGGAAGCGAAGACCCCAACCCAGCGCTTGACAGACGAGAACCTAGGCTTCTCGGGATATCCCGACAAATCGGCCCAAGAAAGCTAGCCAGATCCGCCTATCCACTGTCGAAGCCAGCTCAGCGCAGCCCCAGGACGGAGGCCAGCACGCTGTGACCTACCAGGGCTTCCACCGCAATGCTCATGGCAAACCCCAGCATGGCCAATCGCCCGTTCCAGCGCTCGGCCTTTTCCGTCCACCCAATTTCCCACTCGGGCGGAGCCTCGCCCTCTTGCCCATACTGAGGCACGTATCGCGGACGAGCAGCACCCTCCCAGCCCGCAGGACGCTTGGAGTTGAAGAAAGCCATCGAACCGAGGGCAACAGCAGCCACCAGCCCGCTCACCATAACGGCAATGTAAGGAAAGAAAGGGTTGTCGAGGATCATCGGCCTGTTGGGTTCAGTGAAACAGTCAATAGCCTGGGTAGCGAGCCGATCGGGCAGCCCCCAGACAGAACGCCCGACCTGATGCTTGCGTAAAACTCAGATGTTCTCAACTATCGCAGTCCCAGCCACTGAGCGAGAGTGGTGGCAAAAACACTGTGACCCACCAGCGCCTCTGTGGCAACGCTGATCACCAAACCCACCATAGCCAGGCGGCCATTCCAACGCTCCGCCTGCTCCGTCCAGCCCGGGATCCAGTCGTTGGTGGTGTCGTAGTATTGGGCCACAGAAGCGGAGTCCAGGCGAGAAGGGATCCTAGGAGAGGATTGCATAGGTAATGCCTCATAACTGTACGTAAACAAACTTAACATAAAATTACAGTTCTTGACAACTTTTCCGACTGGCGAGGGGAGGTAGGGATCCCTGGCGAGAGGGAAGGAGTTTGCCGAGGGGTGCCCAGAGCGATGCCATACTGAGGGAGGTAGGCTTCTGCGCAGACTATGGCGGTATCCTCTCTTTCTTCCCCCAAGCTGGACCAGGCTTTTGACGCTGCTGCCGACTTAGCTGCCCAGGTGCGGTCGGATTTTCCAATTTTGCAGCGCCAAGTCAACGGCCAGCCGCTCATCTATTTTGACAATGCGGCCACTTCCCAGAAGCCGCTGGCGGTTTTGCAGGCAATGGATTTCTACTATCGGCACAGCAACGCCAACGTGCACCGGGGAGTGCATACTTTGGGCAACGAAGCCACGGAGGCCTACGAGGGGGCGCGGGAGAAGATTGCCCGCTTTATCAACGCGCCTTCCCCGCAAGAGATCATCTACACCCGCAACGCCAGCGAGGCCATTAACCTGGTGGCCTACAGTTGGGGCATGAGCACCCTAGAGCGGGGGGATGAGATTATTCTGTCGGTGATGGAGCACCACAGCAACTTGATCCCCTGGCAATTCGTGGCTCAAAAGACGGGGGCCTGCCTCAAGTTTATCCAGATCACGCCCGAGGGCGAGCTGGATTTGGAGCACTACCGCTCTTTGCTGGGCGACCGCACCCGCCTAGTGGCTGTAACTCACGTCTCCAACATGCTGGGATCCATCAACCCTGTCCGGGAGGTGGTTGAGTTAGCCCATCGCTGTGGGGCCAAGGTGTTGCTGGATGCCTGTCAGAGCGTGCCCCACATGCCGGTGGATGTGCAGGCCCTAGACTGCGATTGGCTGGCCTTTTCTGGGCACAAGATGGGCGGCCCCACGGGGATCGGGGTGCTCTACGGCAAGCGGGAGCTGCTGCGGGCCATGCCGCCCTTTTTGGGCGGGGGCGAGATGATTGCCGAGGTGTACTGGGATCACGCCACCTACGCCGATATCCCCCACAAGTTTGAGGCGGGCACGCCGGCCATTGCCCAAGCGGTGGGTCTGGGGGCAGCCGTCGATTACCTAAGCCAGATCGGTCTGGAGCGCGTGCATGCCCATGAGCAAAAGTTAACCGCTCGCCTCCTAGAAGGGCTTCAGCGCATTCCAGGCATTACAATCTATGGCCCCAAGGACCCGACGCGGCGGGCGGGGCTGGTCAGCTTTTCGGCGGAGGGCATCCACCCCCACGACCTGTCCACCCTGCTGGATGAGCAGGGGATCGCCATCCGGGCCGGCCACCACTGCACCCAGCCGCTGCATCGCCACTTGCAGGTGCAATCGACGGCGCGGGCCAGCGTTTACCTCTACAACACCTTGGCCGAGGTGGATCGCTTCCTGGAGGTGCTGGCGGAGGCGGTGGCGTTTTTCAGGGAGGCCTTGGGGTAGCCGAGGAAGATGCTCTACCGCCGCTTTGGGCGCACACAGCAGCTTATGTCGGCTTTCTCCCTGGGCAGCATGCGCCTAGTCCATGTGCCGCCGGAGCAGGCCCAGGCCACGGTGGCAGCGGCGCTAGAAGCAGGGATCAACCACATCGAAACGGCGCAGGCCTATGGCCAGGCCGAGGTGCTCTTGGGGGAGATCCTGCAGAAGCTGGCGGTGCCGCGGCAGCGCTTGATCCTGACCACCAAGCTCACGCCTGGCGAGAGGCTGCGGGAACGGCTGGAGGGATCCCTGCAGCGGCTACAGGTGGAGTATTTGGATCAGTTTGCCTTCCACGGCATCAACCTGCCCGAACACCTGGAGTGGGTGCTGCAGGAGGGCTTGCCGCTGCTGCGGCAGGCGCAGCAGGAGGGCTTGGTGCGCTACATCGGCTTTTCCACTCATGGATCCCTGGAGCTAATCCTGCAGGCCATCCAGAGGGGCCAGTTTGACTTTGTGAATTTGCACTACCACTTTTTCCAGCAGCGCAATGCCGCGGCCCTGGAGGCGGCAGCCCAGCAGGATATGGGGGTGTTCATCATCTCCCCTGCCGACAAAGGGGGGATGCTCTATCGCCCGCCCCAGCGTCTCCGGGAGAGCTGTGCGCCCTTTAGCCCCCTGGAGTTTGCCTATCGATTTTTGCTGGCGGATCCCCGCATCCACACCCTCAGCCTGGGCATTACCCATCCCGACGAGCTGCAGACGGCCCTGGCGGCCCTGCAGGATCCCGAGCGCTGGTGGACGGAGGGCCTGCAGGTACAGGAGCGGCTGCATCAAGCGGAGCAGGAACGCCTGGGCTCCAGCCGCTGTGCCCAGTGCTACGCCTGCCTGCCCTGTCCCGAAGGGATCCACATCCCAGAGGTGCTGCGGCTGCGCAACTTGGCTCTTGCCCACGAGATGACCGAGTTTGCCCAATATCGCTACAACATGTTCGGCCAGGCAGGGCACTGGTTCCCAGGGGTGCCTGCCGACCGCTGCAGCGAGTGCGGCGACTGCCTGCCCCGTTGTCCGCAGCACCTGCCGATCCCGGAGTTGTTGGCCGAAACCCACCGCCTTTTGCACCGCTCTCCCATCCGGCGGCTGTGGGAGTAAGGGCCCCTTCTCCCAGGGGGTGAGGGGGGTGAAAATCCTGGCCAGGAGAGCCAGCTAGGGGGAAGCCTCTTGCTGCTCCGGAGTTCAAGGCTCTAGCGCCGCTTGCTGCGCAGGGTTTTGGCACGGTTGTGTACCTGTCTAACAAACAGAGGCAGGAGCTGTTCCTGAATGTAGGCAAAGGCTGCCGGGAGGCCTTCTCTTTCGTAGATAAGGCCGATTTCTGCCTCCACCTGGGTGGGATCCCGCAGAGCCGACAAAAATTGGTTGGAGGTGAGCCAGGTGAAGAGTTCCGCGCGGCTAAGATCGCAGCCGGGAGGGGAAGGCACCTGCCAGTCGGGTGGCGGGCCGAGCAGCCACTGGCGGGCAAAGAGGCTCAGCACCGCATCTCCTAGCCACGCCTTGTCCCGTCGGGATCCCTCGTCCAACTGGGCCACCTGCTGTCTGACGGTCGAAGCAAACTGGGATCCGGGCACCATGGGCAGCACTTAGAAGGAGCAGCAAGGGTAGCAGAGCTTCCCTGCCTCATTCTACTAAGATGGGGTCTGGCCCACCCTCAGCGGGTAAAGGGGCGGAGTTGGCTGTTTTGAGGATCTCAGTGCATGTTGTTGGAGCTTACCCCAGAAGAGTGCGAGGCGGTGATCCCGCTGGTGCCGACGCGGCTCCAGTACGCAGCTTACTGGAGCGATGCCCTCAAGAGCGTAGGCCGGATCATTACAGCTATTTTGGTGGGCGTAGCGCTGCTGGTGCTGTCTCGCGCTTTTGGCGAGGGATCCTTCTTGGGGGCAGTCTCCTTTCTGGCGGGGTTTCTCTCGTTGCTCTACCCTTTCCTCTGGGGGCCCCTCTACACCATCTCCCGCCGGCAGCTAGCCTTTCGCGAGATCCCTTACGGAGGGCTCTTTTTTGGCCAGGTGTTGAGCACCCGCCGCTACGAGGTGGTGGTGGAAGAGCGGGAAAAGGTGGATGAAGAGGGGCAACTCTATATTGAAGAAGTGCGCGAGCGCCAGTTTGAGATGGAAATTGGCGATGAAACAGGAGTTCTCTACCGAGTGCGGGCCAGGGACGATCCCCGCTACCGGCGAATTGTTAAAAAGCAATCGGTGCTGGCGCTGGTGAAGGCCTATTCCCGCGATCTGCGGCGCCGACCGACCTTGAGCGAAGTCTACGTGGTCAAGCTAGGGGAGTGGGTGGGAGATGTTTCCTATCTGGATCGGGAGGCGTTTTTGGAGTTGGCCGACGAGCTGCTGGCGCTCGAGCTAGGACCGGAGGCGAAGGCATAGAAACCTTATGTCAGAGGCTGGAATCACCCGCGCAGCTTGGATCGTGGCGGCCTTGGTGGTGTCGGCAGCCCTGGGGCCGCGGTTGGCTCTGCCTTTGGCTGGGATGGTGGGCTTGGTGATTGTCGAGCAGGTGGCCTTTGGGGGGCGGCTCTCGGGGTTGCTGGGCGCGCTGCTGGATTGGGCTTCTCCAGCCTATCGGCGGCGGGTCATCTGCCACGAGGCAGGACACATTGTGGTGGCCCACCTGCTAGGGATCCCCTTGCGCGGCTACGTGCTGGGCCCCTGGCAGGCTTTCCGACACGGGATCCCCGGCTACGGGGGAGTGCAGCTGGATCAAGCCCCCATGCGCACCTGGGAAGCCCAGGGGGGCATCCCCTGGGCAGATCTAGAGCGCTACAGCCTGTTTTGGATGGCAGGGGCTGCCGCGGAGTCTCTCCAATATGGCCAAGTGGTGGGAGATGAGGAGGATAGACAACAGTTGGCCAAGCTGCTGGCAGGGATCTCAGCAGCCCAGCCCTTGACCTCTGCGGCTCAAATGAGGGCCTACATCAACCGCTTTCTGCGCCAGAGCCGGGCCTTGTTGCAAGCCCACCCCGAAGCCTATGCCGTTGCCGTCCGGCACCTAGAGCAGGGATCCCCCCTCCAAGACTGCCTAGCTGCCCTTGCGGCCAGCTTGGAGGAGCGGTGTCAACAACCTCCCTCGCCCTCTTCTGAAACCTCTTGCTGATACACTGTGACATACGAAAAAAGCTCGGGATCCCCCAGGCTCGGGATCCCAGCGGTTGACTACATCGTTGTGTCGCTTAGGGAGGATCCATCTTGCGCCCCATCCTCATTGCCGGCAACTGGAAAATGCACAAGACTCAGGCTGAGGCTCGCCAGTTTCTGCGCGAGTTTCGTCCAGCCCTGCAAGCCTCGTCTGCAGGGGTGAGGCCGCAGCGGCAGATCATTCTCTGCGTGCCCTTCACAGACCTGGCCGTGGTGGTAGAAGAAACGCGGGGATCCGGCATGGCTGTGGGAGCCCAGAACCTGCACTGGGAGGATCAAGGGGCGTTTACGGGAGAGATCTCCGGCCCCATGCTGGCAGAGCTGGGGGTGCGCTACGTTATCGTCGGCCACAGCGAACGGCGGCAGTACTTTGGCGAAACCGATGAAACCGTCAACCGGCGCTTGGCCGCGGCCCAGCGGCACGGGCTCACCCCCATCCTCTGTGTGGGGGAAAGCTTGCAACAGCGGGAGCAAGGCCTGACCGAGTCTTGGATTGTGGGACAGTTGGATCGCGCCTTGCCGGGGATCGATCTGCGCAACCTCGTGATTGCCTACGAGCCAATCTGGGCCATTGGCACGGGGAAAACCTGTGCAGCCGCCGAGGCCAACCGCGTCATCGGCCTTATCCGCCAGCATCTGGGCGCCGACCACCTGCCCATCCTCTACGGTGGCTCGGTCAAAGCCAGCAACATCGACGAGCTGATGGCCCAGCCGCAGATTGACGGTGTACTGGTGGGAGGGGCCAGCCTCGATCCCCAAGAGTTTGCCCGCATTGTCAACTTCCAGGCCCTGACTCCTGCCGCAGCAGCGGCTCCCTAGGTTCCTCAGCGAGATTGCCCCCACAGTAGAGCCACGGGAAAAGACTTGAGGACGGCGCCCACCGACAAGGTGTCGCCGGCAGGGATCCCTTCTTGGGTGAGGCCATTGACCCACTCCAGCCGCTTCCAGCGCGGCAGCTGAATTTCTGTGTCTTTCCAAACAGCGTCCCCCAAGGGATCCTGCGTCTGGTAAATTAGGGAAGTTAGGAAGCGGGGCGCCACCACCAGGACGACTTGTTTGTCGTGCTGACGGGCAAAAGCAATGACATGGTTGGCATAGGAGCCGCTCACCTGCAGGGGAATATAACTGCCTTCCAGAAATAGCTGCGGCTGTTCCTGACGGGCCTTTAGCACCTGATGGATGAGAAACAGCTTAATGCGGCCGTCGTGGCGGTGAAGCAGAAGATCTTGGATAAGTTGCAGGGGATCCTGCTTGATTCGCCGTTGAATTTCTTCGAGGTAAGCCAGGCGGCGGGAAAAGTCCACAGGCCGACGATTGTCGGGATCGACCATGCTGAGATCCCACAGCTCCGTGCCCTGGTAGATATCCGGGATCCCAGGGCTGGTGAGCTTCAGCAGGGTTTGAGAGAGAGAGTTAAAGATGCCAAAGTGGGCAATTTTGCGCTGAAAGGGCAGGAAAGACTCCAAGAAGGGGCTTGAGGGCCGCAGGATCTGATCGATGAAAGCAAGGGTAGCTTCTTCGTATTCGGTATCGGGGCGAAGCCAAGCAGTATGAACCTTAGCTTCCCGAACTGCTTTAATGGCGTAGTCTTTAACTCGCTGGATAAAGGTAGGAACTTCCTCTGGTTGAAAAGGATAGGAGCCGATCAAAGTCTGATAAAGAAAATACTCGTCGTTGCGATCGGGCAGCTCCGAACGCTTCGCTTGCTTGCTGCGAACTTTGTAGCCAAGATTCAACTCATGCCAGAGTTTAATGTGCTTCTCCCATTCAGCGGGGAGTTCCGAGAGCACATTCAGGCGGGCCCGCACATCCTCGCCGCGTTTGGTGTCATGGGTGGAGGAAGCATTCATTGAGAAGGGCCACTGGGCTGCTCGTTCTTGGTTAAAGCGATGGAACTCTTGGACAGAAATGCCAAAACGATATAGATCCCCACCTACTTCGTTCAGGGATAGCAGCCTGTTGTAAACGTAGAAGGCCGTATCCTCTACCCCTTTGGCCATGAGAGGGCCAGCCAACTGTTGCAGCCGCATGGCAAAGTAGATTTGCTCGTTTTTCTCTTCCTCTGAGACGTTTTCGGGGAACTCAAGGCAGAGAAAGCGCTGCAGGAAATTCAGCTCGTTAACCAAAATGGGCAGGTTCTCCTTAGCTTTCTCTACAGCTTGGCGGACGGCCTGTTGACCTTCTGAGCTGAGGATCCCTTCGTGGATGTAGACTCGGTAAACTGGGAAACACACCAAAACCTCTGCCAAGGCTCGGCGCAAGCTGTAGAGGGTGAAGTCATTGGCATAGCGGTGATGGCTGGTAATCTGCTTGAGCAAAAAAGCAAGGTTGTCCATGTCCCCTGCCAGGTTGCGCTCGATAATCAGCCGTTTTTTATCTTCGATAACCTGTTCTGGTGACTGTTGCAGGTTGGTGAAATCTTGATAAAGAGCACTGAAGGCTTCTGCATTCTCCGATTGGCAAAAGATGCCATTAAGCTTAGCTAAAAAGTCGTAACCCGTTGTGCCTTGAACTGGCCATTGCTGAGGTAGCTTCTCATTAGCTTCTAGTATTTTTTCTACCACAATGTAGAGATCTGGACAGCGTTCTCGCAGACGGTGGAGATACTCCTCTGGGTTAAATAGGCCATCGATGTGGTCGATGCGTAAACCTGTGAAGCGCCCCTGTTCTGCGAGCTTGAGAATGAGCTGATGCGTTTTGCGAAATACTTCGCGATCTTCCATCCGCAGCGAGATCAGATCGTTGATGGTAAAAAAACGACGATAATTAATCTCCTCAGCACCCACCTTCCAAAAGGAGAGGCGAAAGTTTTGCCGTGCCAAAAGGCTGTCCAACAAGTCAAAGCTGGAGGGATCCCCGGGCTTGCCGTTGAAGATGGCGATGTTCTCGTCAAAGAAGCTTTGAATATGCGGGCTAGAGGTGTAGAGCTCCCAGAGGGAGTGCTTGGCAAAGCTAATTTGATCCGTGCGCTCTAGGAGATCCTCTTTGCTAGGAATAAACTTGAGGCTGAAGAGGATCCCGAGTAGTTTGACATAGTCGGGGTGGCTGCGCCCTAGTTTCCGCCGCAACTTGCCCAGGTTATAGGTAAAAACATCGGCATAGGTGTCAATATTGAGAGGAAATCTTAAGTTGTAGTAGTTAATGCTCAGGCCGTCGGCATCATAGCGTAGCTGAATCTGGCCTGACTCCAGGCACTTGTTGTAGAAGTCGCCCAGGAAGGGAGCAAGGATTCTGCCCTTGATCCCCAGATAGGAGTGATCCCAATTCACGTCAAAGTAGTCGATAAAGTCTGAGTTAGGCCCGCTTTCCAAAACATCCATCAGCATTTGGTTTTGGCCGTCGTAGGCCATGTGGTTGGGCACGATGTCTTGGATCCAGCCGATTCCCTGCTGGTTGAGGGTTTCCCACAAGAGTTCAAACTTTTCACTCCCCCCTAACTCCACGTTGATCTGCCTGGGATCCACGACGTCGTAGCCATGGGTGCTGCCCTTGCGGGCCTGAAAGATGGGGGAAGCATATAGATCGCTGATGCCCAGCAACTTCAGGTAGGGGACAATTTGCCGCGCTGCCTCGAAGTCAAATCCAGCGTGAAACTGAATGCGATAGGTGGAAGTCGGGATCCGCATGACGACCTCAAAACGACGACAAGGTGGCTCAGCCCATGACCAGAAGGGATGTTTCCAGGGTAGCGGCTAAGATCGGGAGGTCCCGCATAAAGATCGGCAAAACCCTAGATAGGTGTTCAGGGGCACAAGAGCGCCAAAGGGCAAGCAACGATGCTAAACCAGGCGGCGGCGAGATGGGCAACGATTTTTCTCTTGAGCGGCACTTCTGGGAGCGACCTGAGCTTTGCCCAAGGGGAGTTGCGGGTGGGGGACGAACCGGTTTTCACCCTGCCCACTCCCGCTGCCTCTGCCCATCTGCGTCTGGTGCGGCAACGTCTGGAGGAGATTTTGCTGCAGGCCAGCAGCTCCCAGCCCCAGGTCGGTTTGGAGATCCCTGCTCCTCCCACTCCGGATCCCTTGGTGGCTCCTCTGCCAGCCCATACTCTTCTCAATGGGCAACTGCCGTCGACAGTGACGCCGGTGGATGCAGAGGCCTACGCCACTTCTCAACCGGCGGATTTGGCGCGACGGCTACAGAAGACCCTAGACTCGGCGGAGAGCCAGCAGCGGCTCTATCGCCGATAATGGGCGGCTGGTTACCGGTGGACCGTGCATCGGGAATCATGTCGTTTATTGGCAGATCCCTTTTGGGGAGGATCCCCTGGGGTTTTCCTATCAGCCGGTGCTGCCGGATCCCCCGCCGGAGCGGCTATTTTTGTTAAACCGCCTGCCTCAGTTTGTGCCCTACGAGTTGCGACCCTAAGCGTTTTTCTACGGCCTCCTATGTCCTCTACACCATCCACGCCAACCCTTCCCCGCCAGCCCCGCATCCTGTTGGGCCTGCGGGCTGACCATTTTCGCCATCCTGTGGATCTGCAGGCAACCCGCTCTCTGCAGCAGGTGCCGGGGCTGGGCCTGCTGATTCAGAATTTGCTCGGCTCGACGGCAGGGGAGATCTTTTATCTGGATAACATCGCCTCGAGCATTCAAATCAACGAGCACCAGTTGCCGGAAATTCACCAGCTTCTGGTGCAGGCCTGTCGCATTCTAGATCTGGAAGTGCCCCAGCTCTACGTGCGCCAAAATCCCGTGCCCAACGCTTACACTTTTGCCATGCAGGGGAAAAAGCCCTTTATCGTCCTGCACAGCTCCCTGCTGGACTTGCTGGAGCCGCCGGAAATTCAAGCCGTGATCGCCCACGAGCTGGGCCACCTCAAGTGCAACCACGGCGTCTACTTGACGATGGCCAACCTTCTCATGCTCTCGACCAGTTTGCTCCCCTTCGGTGGGCTCTTCTATCAAGCGCTGCAAGATCAACTGCTGCACTGGCTGCGCTGTGCCGAGTTTACCTGCGACCGGGCGGCGCTGCTGGTTACCCAGGACGCAAGAACGGTGATCTCGGTGCTAATGAAGCTGTGCGGCGGCTCGCCGCAGTTGGCCGCCAAGCTCAATGTGGATGCTTTTCTGGAGCAGGCCCGCACCTACGAGGAGCTGGACGACGATCTCTGGCAGCTTGAGCTGAAGCAGATGCAGACCATTGGGCGCACCCACCCGCTGCCGGTGCTGCGAGCTCGGGAAATTGAGCGCTGGTTCCGCAGCAACACTTACCGGCAAATTTTGGAGCAGCACGGCTCGACTGCTGCCTGAGAGGCCAGGATGGCTTCCCTCGGAGTGACCTCTGGCCTCCCCCTGATTGTGGGGGAGACCCTTTTCGATTGTTTCCCAGACAAGGTGGTGCTGGGCGGTGCGGCTTTGAATGTGGCTTGGAACCTCAAAGGGCTAGGATCCGATCCCGTCTTGCTCAGCCGCGTCGGCCAAGATGAGGCGGCAGAACAGTTGTTGGCGGCGCTGCGGCGGCAGGGGCTGCGTCTGGAAGGGCTGCAGCGGGATCCGCTTCACCCCACCGGCCAAGTCCGGGTCACGCTGGATGGGGAGGGGATTCCGACCTTCGCCATCTTGCCCGACCAAGCCTACGACTACATCCAGTTGGACAGGGCAGCTCTGCAAGCCCTCCGCCCCAGCCTGATCTACCGGGGCAGCTTGGCGGCGCGTCGAGAAGCAGCCCATCGCCATTTTCAGGAGACCCTTCCCACTTTGGGCTGTCCGGTGTTTTTGGACCTCAATCTGCGGGATCCCTGGTGGCGCCCAGGCCCCGTCCGGGAAATGCTGCGCACCTGCGCTTGGCTGAAGCTGAACCAAGAGGAGCTGGAGCAGGTGGTGCAGTTAGAAAGCATCCCCGCCGGCAAGGTGGAGGAACAGGGGCAGGCCTTGCGGGCGCGGTTGAACCTGAGGGGCTTGTTCCTAACGCTGGGGGCGGCAGGTGCATTCCTGTTCACCGGTAGGGGGGTGTATCGGGGGGAGCCGGTGCCGGTGCCGCGGCTGGTGGATACGGTGGGGGCAGGGGATGGGTTTAGCGCGGTGGCCATCCTGGGCCTGCTGCAAGGATGGCCGGAGGCGGTGTTGCTGCAACGGGCGGTGGAGTTTGCGGCGGCCATCTGTGGAGTTGCGGGGGGCGCCCCCCCAGATCCGGCGTTCTATCGCCCCTTCCGGCAAGCGTGGGGGCTGTAGAAGCTACTGGAACTGGCGCCAGTGGAACTGGGCGTAGCGCCCCCCCTTGCTCAGCAACTCGCGATGATTGCCCTCCTCCAACAGTTGCCCCTGCTCGAGGACGAAAATGCGATGGGCGCTGCGCACCGTAGAAAGGCGGTGGGCGATCACAAAAACCGTGCAGCGCTGCATCAACCGCTGCAGAGCTTCCTGCACCAAGGCCTCAGACTCGTTATCCAAAGCAGAGGTGGCCTCGTCCAGGATCAAGATCTTGGGGTTGAGCAACACGGCGCGGGCAATGGCCAACCGCTGCCGCTGGCCGCCGGAGAGGGTAACTCCGCGTTCTCCAACACGGGTGGCGTAGCCATCGGGCAGGCTCTCGATGAAACTGTCGATGTTGGCCACGCGGGCCGCCTGCCGCACTGCTTCCAGGTCAAAGTCCTCTTGGCCGTAGGCGATGTTGCTGGCGATGGTGCCGGAAAACAGGGTAATCTCCTGGGGCACGATGCCGATCTGGCGGCGCAAGCTCTTGAGGGTGACGGTGCGGATGTCGATGCCGTCGATGCGGATGCAGCCTTCCTGGGGATCGTAGAAGCGCGGGATCAGGTTGACCAGGGTGGATTTGCCGGCGCCGGAGGATCCCACCAGGGCGACAATCTCGCCGGGGGCCACCTGGAAGCTGATCTGTTTGAGCACCGGCTGATCTGGTTTGTAGGCAAAGGAAACCTGCTCGAACTCCACCCAGCCTTCAATGGGCGGCATGGGGCGGGCGCCGGGCAGCTCCCGCACGCGGGAGCGGGTATCCAAGAGCTCGAAGATCCGCTCCACCGAGGCTTCCCCCTGTTTCAGCTCGCTGTAGTTGTTGGTGATGTGGACAATGGGGTCGATCAGCATGGCGACCCCGGCAATAAAGCCAAGAAACTGGCTGCCGGTCAGGTTGCCCTTGCTAATCTGCCAGCCCCCCACCCAAAACACCCCCAACACGCTCATGGCGTACAGAAAGCCCACCACCGGGTCTTGGATAGCTTTAACCTGTTCGGTTTGGAAGCGGGCCAGGCGGTTGTTCTCGGCCATGGCGCTGAAGCGGCGGATCTCGTAGTCCTCGGCAGCAAAGGCGCGGGTGAGGCTGATGCCGGCAAAGGCTTCCGTCAGAAGGGAGGACAGGTCGGCCATGCTCTCCTGGTTAAGGCGGGAGCGCAGCAGCAGCCGCTCCCCAAACCAACTGATCAAGGCGCCCATCAGGGGGGCAATCACCAGGGTGGTCAAGGTGAGGATGCCGTTGAGGTAGAACAGGTAGGCCACTACCGCCAAGATGGTGAGCACGCTGGGGATGAAGCGGTGGAAAAAGCGCTGCACCACTTCGCCCACCCGATCCAGATCGCCGGTGAGGCGGTAGACCAGGTCGCCGGTGCGGCTGCCGGAAAAGTAGTCCACATCCAACCCCTGCAAATGGGCGTAGAGCCGTTGCCGCAATTCCAATACCATTTGCAAAGAGGCCTTGGCCATAAGGGTGTCCTGGCCGTACTGGAAGGCGCCGCGCACCAGAAAAAACACCACCCCGATCAAGGCCAAGATCCGCAGTTGCCCCAGATCCCCCGCGCCGATGGAGCGGGCCACCCACTCGATCAAGTAGGCGAGGGCAGGCATAGTGAGGACAAAGCCAAGGGTACAGGCCAGCCCCAGCAGCAACATCCACAGGTGGGGCCGAATGAAGGGAAAAAGGCGGCGATAGCTACGACCCGGATGCACAGATCTCAGAAGAAAGGGCTTCTGCCCCACTCAGCTTACCGGATCGGGCCACAAGCTGCTGCCGGGATCCCTGGCCAGCGGGGTTGTCTCTTAGACGGCTCTGGCTAGCCTAACTTTTGCCCATACCTGGCAAGGGGGGATCCCCTTCTTCGACGGCGTCTGCGCCAACGTCGCCAGCGGGAGACCAGGCAATCGCTGAGGCTGTGGTTCAGCGAACCCAGCTCCAGCCCCATGCCCACCCAAAGCAGCGTCTCTGCGTGCGCATGCAACCCTTGCCAGAGGTGGTTGCGCCAGGCCCAGGGCCGCCACTGCCACCAGCCCAGGCGGGATCCCAGCCAAGCCCCCGGCAGGCCCACCCCCGCCACCCACAGGCCCAGGTAGAGCACGCGCAGGGCAGTGCCGACGATCGGCCCGTGGGACCAGAAGGAGCGGTGTTGCAGGCAGCGGCGGTAGGGGAGCCAAATCCAGCGCAGGAACAGCCAGCGGCGATACTGGCGAGAGTCAGTGTCCAGATCCCCGGAAAACATCAGGCCGCTGAAGAGATAGGCGGATCCCACGGCCAGAGCTACGGCAGCGCTGTTGCCCAACAGGCCGGCTGCCAAAGTGACGCCGGGAGCTGTCCAGAGGGTGATGCGATCGTGGGTGGATCCTAGAGGCATGAAGCCAGCGCAGCGCTCCGCTGCGGCTGAGTCTAGCCGCAGGAGAAGGAAAAAGCTTGCCCTCAGGCCGGGATCCCTCGATTGAGGCGATCCAACACCTGCAACTGCCGGTAGAGCATCTCCACCCGCGGCATCTGAATCCCGCCTTGCTGGGCATAGCGGAGCGGGTTGGCAAAAATAGCCTCCAGTTCCAGGGGACGCTTGCGCTCGTAGTCGATCTTCATGCTGGTTCGGTAGGGGGCCATCTTCTCGGTGCTGGCCAGCATCTCGGAGATCAGGGTCCGCGGGAGGTGGCGGCCACAGGCGGCAGCCCCCTGGATCACCTCGTGCATCAGCGTTTCCGCCAAAGCGCGGGCCTCAGGGTCGCGGATCATTTGCTGGGTATCGGCGTTGAAGATCACCGAGAGGCCGTTGAAGGGAATGTTCCAGACCAACTTCTGCCAGCGGGCCAACATCAGATCCGGAGAAAGAGAGGTCGGGATCCCGGCCCGCTGAAAATCTGCTTGAACTTGTTGAAGGCGAGGCGTGATCCCCTGGGGCGCATAGCCGGGGCCGTATTCCGCCAGCAGCACCGAGCCATAATCCAGATGACAGATGTGGCCGGGGCCGACTTTGTTGGAGCTGATAAAGCACAGCCCGCCGATCACCCGCTCAGGGCCAACCCAGTTGGCAATCTCCGGCTCCGCCCCCAGGCCGTTTTGCAGCAGGATCACCACGCCGTTGTCCGCCAGCACAGGCGGCAGCAACCGTGGCAGGAGGTGATTTTGGGTAGCTTTCAGGGCCACGATCACCCCTTCGCAGACGGGCATCTCCTCCACGGCGGCGTAGGCATTTACCTGGGGTAAGTGAAAGTCGCCCCAGCAGGACTCTACCCACAGCCCTTTCTGGCGCACGTGGTCGTAGTCGCTGTGCAAGAGAAAATGCACCGTGAAGCCAGCCTGTTGCAGTTTTGCCCCGTAAAACCCTCCCAGGGCGCCTGTGCCCGAGACAGCGTAGCGACGGGTTTCCGGCAAGACAGCCATAGCGGCAAAAGTCGGCAGATTATCCCCACCATACCGCACCCCAGGGGCGTCTCAGGCTCACTCTCTGCTGTTTTCCTCAAGTTTGGCGTCGATCAACAACACCCGCTCCTCGCCGTCGGTTTCCCGCAGGTGCACTTTGACGATCTGCTCAGGGGCCGTGGTTAGCTTGTGACCGCAGTAGTCTGGTTGAATGGGAAACTGGCGGTGGCCGCGGTCGATCAACACGGCCAGGCGCACTTGCTCCGGTCGCCCAAAGTGGTTGAGAGCCTCCAGAGCCGCACGGACGGTGCGACCCCGGAAGAGCACATCGTCCACCAACACCACTTCTTGGCCGGTCAGATCCCGCGGCAGCTCGCTGCGATTGGGAGTGCGCAGGCCGCCGGAGCCCAGGTCGTCTCGGAAGAAGGTGATGTCCAGCTCTCCTACCTGCGGTGGGCTCCCGAAGCCGGTGGCGATGCGATCCCGCAGGCGGTAGGCCAAGGGGACGCCGCGAGTGCGAATGCCGATCAACACCAGCCTGTCCAGGTGGGGGTGATCCCTGGCAATTGCTGTAGCCAGAGCGTCGATCAGCTCCGCTATCTGCTGCGCATTGAAGACCTCGACTGTGGACATGGATCCCTGTCCCCCCCTCGCCAGTTGGGACTCAGCTTATAAAAGCCCAAATTAGCCCAATCTGCCGGCGGGATCCCCATCCGGTAGGATAAAAGTAAGAGCAATCCCAAAGCCGTGGAGGTTTCCTGGAGGGATCTGCGATGTCTGTTGCTTGGCCGGCTTCTGGTTTGGTGAGACTGTCCTGGCTGACCCCTTTCCTGCGGGGTGCGGTGTTTTGCGGGCTGATCCTGTGCCTGGGTGTCGCCCTCTTGGGATCCCCGTCCTGGGCAGAAGACTACAGCAAGCGGGATCTGCAGGGGGCGAACTTTGCCGGACAAGACCTGAGCGGCTGGAAATTTCTCAAGGCCAACCTGCGACAAAGCGATCTCAGCCATGTCAAAGCGGCAGGGGCGAATCTGTTTGGAGCCAACCTCAGCAGAGCCAACCTGCGGGGGGCCGATCTGCGCGGCGCCACCTTGGACATGGCCAATTTGCAAGGTGCCGACCTGCGGGAAGCCCAACTGCAGGACAGCATGATGTGGCTGGCGCGGGTGGAAGGGATCGAGATCGAGGGGGCGGATTTCACCAACGCCCTGATCCGCAAAGATGCCCTTGCCATCCTCTGCGAACGGGCCAGCGGCGTTAACCCCGTCACCGGGCGGGCCACCCGCGACACCCTCGGATGCGACTAATCCCTCACCCTCGGACCCTCTCCCCTGAGGGAGAGGGGGGATGGGGAGGCCAGGAACGCCCTGTTTCGCCGCAAAGAGGTGTGGCTCAGGAGGTGGGGGCAGCCGCCTCAGAGCGGGCGGACGGGCGCCGAAACTGGCTGAGAAGCGAGTTCCAGGCCAAGCGGGCCATGGATAGCAGCCAATTGCCCTCCAATTCCTTGAACAAGTCCATGTTGAGCTTGAAGGCGTAGTTGGCTTCCGCCACAATGCGCTCGATGGTGGCCTGATCCAGCTCCAGCGCGTCCAACTGGGCGCGGTAGCGCTGCTTAAACTTGCCCTCGTGGGGGATCTGCTCGAAATCGTAAAAGGCCGTTCCTTCCCCCGGCGGCAGGCCCATGGCCCGGCGGGCGATGTTTTTCAGGATCTGGCCGCCCGAGAGGTCGCCGATGTAGCGGGTGTAGGCGTGGGCAATCAGCAGAACCGGGTCTTTTTCCACCACTTCTCGAATGCGGTTGACATAGACCTGGCAAGCGGGAGAGGGCTTGACCACGGCACGCCAATTGGGGCCGACAAAATAATTCAAGTCCTTCTCCAGGCTGGCCCTGCGCCACAATTCGGGATAGTAAAGCCGGCCCACCAGCGGGTGCTCTCGCAATTGGGCAAAGCCCTCTTCCAGAGCGCTGTAGACAAAGTAAAAGTTGCCCACATAGCGGCTGTAGGCTTTTTTATCCACCACTCCCTTGAGGAAGCACTTGATGAAGGCCATATTCTCGGCCATGGTGTGGGACTGCTTGGTGCCCTCCCGCAACTGAACCGAGAGGCTGGCATGCTGGTGTTTTTGTTGCAGACTTTGACTCACAAAATCCTCCTCGCCAAAAACGGCTGCTTGTGTGAGCTGTTTTCAAAAACATCAATAAAGGTCGCCCTGGCCCCAGAGGCTGTGTAACCCCACTTCAACCCCTTCTCATCTGAATGGATGTGGATCCTGCCGGGGAACGACGCAGACCAGACCTCCACCAGGCTGAGCGCGCCCTCCAACGACTTGACCTAGCCTCCAGGCCCACCCCACTTTTCCAAGCCCTTTGACGACCGGCAAGCGGAGTCGGAGCAGCGGCTGACTTCCCAACGGTCAATGATTAGAATAATCTGCTTAAGTGTGAATGGATGTGAACAATCCTTAAGGCAGGTTGGGGATCGCCCCTGGCTTGGCAGCTTGGCTGGGATCCCAGGGGCCGTTGCCAAAACTTCCCGGATAACCCGGCGGCCCTTGTAACGTTCGTTGACGATCGTTGGCAGGGTTTCTATAATTAGAGGCCTGACTGCAGCGCAACCCCTGCCGAGCAACGCATGACACAATTAGCAGTGCCATCCCCTGCCGCTCCTACCTTGCCTGACCTGGTAGAGATTCAGCGGGAGAGTTTTTTGTGGTTTTTGCGAGAAGGGTTTGAAGAGGAGCTCCTCAGCTTTTCCCCTATCGTCGATTACACAGGCAAGCTGGAGCTGCACTTTCTGCCGGAGTACCGCCCTGGGGATCCCTCCAAAGGGTACAAGATCAACAAGCCGCGCTACGACCCTGAGGAAGCTAAGCGACGGGATGCTACCTACCAAGCGCAAATCCGGGTGCCCACTCGCCTGATTAACAAAGAGACGGGCGAGATCAAGGACATGGACGTCTTCATCGGCGAGCTGCCTTTGATGACGGATCGGGGTACCTTCATCATCAACGGCGCCGAGCGGGTGATCGTCAACCAAATCGTGCGCAGCCCCGGCGTCTACTACAAGTCGGAGCTGGACAAAAACGGTCGGCGCACCTACAGCGCCAGCCTCATCCCCAACCGGGGCGCCTGGCTGAAGTTTGAGACCGACAAAAACGGCCTGGTGTGGGTGCGCATCGACAAAACCCGCAAGCTCTCGGCGGCGGTGCTGCTGAAGGCCTTGGGCCTGAGCGACTCGGAGATCTACGACAGCCTGCGCCACCCCGAATTTTTCCAAAAAACCATGGAAAAAGAGGGGCACTACAGCGAAGAAGAGGCCCTGATGGAGCTGTACCGCAAGCTGCGGCCTGGCGAGCCTCCCACCGTCTCCGGCGGCCAGCAGTTGTTGGAATCCCGCTTCTTCGATCCCAAGCGCTACGACCTGGGCCGAGTAGGGCGCTACAAGCTCAACAAAAAGCTCAATCTCAACGTGGCGGAAAATGTGCGGGTGCTCACCGTCACGGACATCTTGGCCGTCATCGACTACCTGATTAACTTGGAGTACGACATCGGCCATGTGGACGACATCGATCACCTGGGCAACCGCCGCGTGCGCTCGGTGGGCGAGCTCTTGCAAAACCAAGTACGGGTGGGCCTCAACCGCCTGGAGCGGATCATCCGCGAGCGCATGACGGTCTCCGAGTCAGAGAACCTCACCCCGGCCTCGCTGGTTAACCCCAAGCCCTTGGTGGCGGCCATCAAGGAGTTCTTCGGCTCCAGCCAGCTCTCCCAGTTCATGGATCAGACCAACCCGCTGGCGGAGCTGACCCACAAGCGGCGGCTGTCGGCCTTGGGCCCCGGTGGCCTGAGCCGGGAGCGGGCCGGCTTTGCCGTGCGGGATATCCACCCCAGCCACTACGGGCGCATCTGCCCCATCGAAACTCCGGAAGGCCCCAACGCCGGGCTGATCGGATCCCTGGCCACCCACGCCCGCGTCAACCAGTACGGCTTCATCGAAAGCCCTTACTACCGGGTCGAAAACGGCGTGGTGCGCAAGGATCTGGGGATGGTCTACCTCACCGCCGACGAGGAGGACGAGTATCGCGTGGCGCCGGGGGATGTGCCGGTGGATGCCGAAGGCCGCATCACCGCCGACTTGGTGCCGGTGCGCTACCGCCAGGAATTTACCACCGCCCACCCCAGCGAGGTGCACTACGTGCAGGTGTCGCCGGTGCAAGTGATCTCGGTGGCCACCTCCTTGATCCCCTTTTTGGAGCACGACGACGCCAACCGCGCCCTGATGGGGGCGAACATGCAGCGGCAGGCGGTGCCCCTGCTCAAGCCGGATCGGCCTTATGTGGGCACGGGTTTGGAAGCCCAGGCGGCGCGGGACTCTGGCATGGTGGTGGTGTCGCGCACCAGTGGCGTGGTGACCTATGTTTCCGCCGACGAAATCGTGGTGCGGCCAGACGACGGCGGGGATCCGATTGTTTACCGCTTGCAGAAGTACCAGCGCTCCAACCAAGATACCTGTCTCAACCAGCGCCCTCTTGTCTACGCGGGGGATCGGGTGGTGCCCGGGCAGGTGCTGGCGGACGGCCCGGCGACCGAGGGAGGCGAGCTGGCCTTGGGCCAAAACGTCTTGGTGGCCTACATGCCCTGGGAGGGCTACAACTACGAAGATGCCATCTTGATCAGCGAGCGGCTGGTCTACGATGATGTCTTCACCTCGGTACACATCGAGAAGTACGAGATCGAAGCCCGGCAGACCAAGCTAGGGCCGGAAGAGATCACCCGCGAGATTCCCAACGTGGGGGAAGATGCCCTGCGCAACCTGGACGAAAACGGCATTGTGCGCATTGGGGCTTGGGTGGAAGCCGGCGATATTTTGGTGGGCAAGGTCACTCCCAAAGGGGAGTCGGATCAACCGCCAGAGGAGCGGCTGTTGCGGGCCATTTTCGGCGAGAAAGCTCGCGACGTGCGCGACAACTCGCTGCGGGTGCCCAACGGCGAGCGCGGACGGGTGGTGGATGTACGCATCTTTACCCGCGAGCAGGGGGACGAGCTGCCTCCGGGCGCCAACATGGTGGTGCGGGTTTACATCGCCCTCAAGCGCAAAATTCAAGTGGGGGACAAGATCGCGGGCCGTCACGGCAACAAGGGCATCATCTCCCGCATCTTGCCGATCGAGGACATGCCCTACCTGGCGGATGGCACGCCGGTGGATGTGGTGCTCAACCCCTTGGGGGTTCCCTCCCGCATGAATGTGGGCCAGGTGTATGAGTGCCTCCTGGGCTGGGCGGCAGAACACTTGGGGGTGCGCTTTAAGCTGATGCCCTTCGACGAGATGCACGGCCTGGAAGCCTCGCGATTGACGGTGGAGGCCAAGTTGCGGGAGGCCCGTGAAAAAACCGGCAAAGACTGGATCTTCAACCCAGAAGGCAAGTACTGCGGCAAGATCCAGGTGTTCGATGGTCGCACTGGCGAGCCTTTCGACCAGCCGGTTACGGTGGGCCGTGCCTACATGCTGAAGCTGGTGCATTTGGTGGACGACAAGATCCACGCCCGCTCTACCGGTCCCTACTCGCTGGTAACCCAGCAGCCCCTGGGGGGTAAGGCGCAGCAGGGTGGCCAGCGCTTTGGCGAGATGGAGGTGTGGGCTTTGGAGGCGTTTGGAGCGGCCTACATCTTGCAGGAGCTGCTCACCGTCAAGTCGGACGATATGGTGGGGCGCAACGAGGCCCTCAACGCCATCGTCAAGGGCAAGCCCATCCCTCGACCCGGCACGCCGGAATCTTTCAAGGTGTTGGTGCGGGAGCTGCAGTCCCTCTGCCTGGACGTGTCTGTCCATAAGGTGGAGGTGGACAGCGACGGCCAGACCCGCGATGTGGAGGTGGATCTGATGGCCGATGTCTCCAGCCGCCACACCCCCTCGCGGCCCACTTATGAATCCGTTACATCCGAGGATCTTTCTCCAGCGGCAGGAGGAACCTTTACCTTAGCCAGGCGCAGCCGCGAGGAAGACGAAGACAGGGAGGAAGAGGACGATTTTTGATTGATGCCAGGGATCCCATTCGGCTCAGGAGAGGAGGGGTGGGGTTCCTCTCCCCTTCCTTTGTAGTTGCTAGGGCAGCAAGTCAGGAGAACAACGGCAATGGCCAAAACGGAGCAACGCTTTGACTATGTCAAGATTGGGCTGGCTTCTCCGGAGCGGATTATAGAGTGGGGCCAGCGCACCCTGCCCAACGGCCAAGTGGTGGGAGAAGTCACCAAGCCGGAGACCATCAACTACCGAACCCTCAAGCCGGAGATGGATGGTCTCTTCTGTGAGCGCATCTTCGGGCCGGTTAAGGACTGGGAGTGTCACTGCGGCAAGTACAAGCGAGTGCGGCATCGCGGCATTGTCTGCGAGCGCTGTGGGGTGGAGGTGACCGAGTCGCGGGTGCGCCGCCATCGTATGGGCTACATCAAACTGGCCGCCCCGGTCACCCACGTTTGGTACCTGAAAGGGATCCCCAGCCACATCGCCACGCTGTTGGACATGCCGCTGCGGGACGTGGAGCAGGTGGTGTACTTCAACGCCTACGTGGTGGTGGATCCGGGCAACGCTCCCAACCTCTCCTACAAGCAGTTGCTGACCGAGGATCAATACCTGGAGATCGAGGATCAGATGTACGAGGAGGGATCCGAGCTGCAACTGCCGGAGAACTGGGCCATGATCGGGGCGGAGGCCATCGAACGCCTGCTCAAGGATATCGACCTGGAAAAAGAGGCGGAGCAGTTGCGGGAGGAGATCGCCAGCGCCCGCGGCCAGAAGCGGGCGCGCCTAATCAAGCGGCTGCGCGTGATCGACAACTTCATCGCCACGGGAGCCCGGCCAGAGTGGATGGTGCTGCGGGTGCTGCCGGTGATCCCGCCCGATCTGCGCCCGATGGTGCAGTTGGATGGGGGGCGCTTTGCCACCAGCGACCTCAACGATCTCTACCGTCGGGTGATCAACCGCAACAACCGCCTGGCGCGGCTGCAGGAGATCATGGCGCCGGAGATCATCGTGCGCAACGAGAAGCGTATGCTGCAGGAGGCGGTGGACGCCCTGATCGACAACGGTCGGCGGGGGCGCATGGTGGTGGGGGCCAACAACCGTCCCCTCAAGTCCCTCTCCGATATCATTGAGGGCAAGCAGGGGCGTTTCCGGCAAAACCTGCTCGGCAAGCGGGTGGACTACTCTGGGCGTTCGGTGATCGTGGTGGGGCCCAACCTGCGCATGCACCAGTGTGGCTTGCCCAAAGAGATGGCCATCGAGCTGTTCCAGCCCTTTGTGATCCACAAGTTGATCAAGCGGGGCATCGTCAACAACATCAAAGCCGCCAAAAAGCTGATCCAGAGCAATGACCCGCAGGTTTGGGACGTGCTGGAGGACGTAATCGACGGCCACCCAGTTTTGCTCAACCGTGCCCCAACGTTGCACCGCCTCGGGATCCAGGCTTTTGAGCCGATCCTGGTGGAGGGGAGGGCGATTCAGCTCCACCCCTTGGTCTGCCCGGCTTTCAACGCCGACTTCGACGGCGACCAGATGGCGGTGCATGTGCCTCTCTCCTTGGAAGCCCAGGCGGAGGCACGCTTGCTGATGTTGGCCACCAACAACATCCTCTCCCCGGCCACAGGCGCTCCGATTATTACTCCCAGCCAAGACATGGTGTTGGGGTGCTACTATCTGACGGCGGACAATCCCCACGCCCCCGACCTTGGCGATCGTTATTTTGCCAGCCTGGAGGACGCCCTCATCGCCTACGACCGCGGCGTCATCGGCCTGCACAGCAAAATCTGGGTGCGCTACAGCGGCCCGATGGAGTTGGGCAAAGAGGAAAAAGAGTCGGAGCCTCAGATTATCGAGGAGCCGGGCGGCACCCGCCTCAAGATCACCAACTACCGCCGCATCCGCGAGGATCGGGACGGCAACGTGATCAGCCAATACATTCGCACCACGGCGGGCCGGATCATCTTCAACAAAACGGTGCAAGATATTTTGTCTGCTTGAGGCTGCCCCTGTGGACGTTGCCCTTGTCGATGGGTAGCTGGGATCCCTGCCCCCTTGTCCAGAACTGTCAGAGTTATCACCGAGGCATTATGAGCGAAAAAGGACGCTTTTCCGCCGGTCTAGTCCGGCAGGCCGCCGATGGCGCCAAGGCCAAGACCCCGCCGCCCCCTGTACCCTTTCGCAACTATCAAATCGGCAAAAAAGAGCTGCGCAATCTGATTGCCTGGTCGTTTGCTCGCTACGGCACCGCCCGCACCGCTCAGATGGCGGATGCTCTGAAGGCCCTGGGCTTCAAATACGCCACCCAGGCTGCCGTTTCCATCAGCATCGAGGATCTGCGCATTCCACCCAGCAAGCGGCAGTTGTTGGCCCAGGCAGAAGCGGAGATCGAGGCGGCCACGGAGCGCTACACCCGCGGCGAGATCACCGAGGTGGAGCGCTATCAAAAGGTGATCGATACCTGGAACCAGACCAACGACCAGATTAAGGAGGAGATGCTCAGCAACTTCCGCCAGAACGATCCCCTCAACTCCGTGTACATGATGGCCAACTCGGGGGCGAGGGGGAACGTCTCGCAGGTGCGGCAGTTGGTGGGCATGCGCGGCCTGATGGCCAACCCGCAGGGGGAGATCATCGACTTGCCGATTAAAACCAATTTCCGCGAGGGCCTGACGGTTACCGAATACATCATCTCTTCCTACGGGGCGCGCAAGGGCTTGGTGGACACGGCTTTGCGCACTGCCGACTCTGGCTACCTGACCCGCCGTTTGGTGGACGTGTCTCAGGATGTGATCGTGCGGGAATCCGACTGCGGCACCGACCAAGGGATCCTGCTGGAACCCCTGATGGATGCGGACAAGGTGGTGGTGTCGCTGGAGGAGCGCCTGGTGGGCCGGGTGCTGGCGCGGGATGTGGTGCACCCGCAAACCCAGGAGATCCTTGCCCGCCGCAACCAAGAGGTGGATCACGACTTGGCCAAGGCCATTGTGGAGGCCGGCATCCGGCAGGTGATGGTGCGTTCTCCCCTCACCTGCGAGGCCAACCGATCGGTGTGCCGGATGTGCTATGGCTGGAGCCTGGCCCACTCCCGGCTGGTGGATCTGGGGGAGGCGGTCGGGATCATCGCCGCTCAATCGATTGGGGAGCCGGGCACCCAGTTAACCATGCGCACCTTCCACACGGGAGGTGTGTTTACCGGGGAGGTGGCCCGCCAGATTCGCGCCCCCTTTGCTGGCGTGGTGCGGTTCCCGAAAAATCTGCGCACCCGCCCCTTCCGCACCCGCCACGGCGACGATGCCCTGCAGCTAGAAGCGAACAACCAAATTGTCCTGGAAGGGCCAGACGGACAACGGGAAGTCTTCGACATGACGCAGGGATCCACTCTGCTGGTGCGGGACGGGGCCCAGGTGCAGCGGGATCAGTTGATTGCGGAAGTGACTGTAGCCAAGGCCGTGCGCAAGAGCACCGAGAAAGCCCAGAAGGAGGTGGTGGCCGACTTGGCGGGGGAAATCCGCTTTGCCGATCTGCCCATCGAGGAGAAAACCGACCGCCAGGGCAACACCACCTGCACCGCGCAGCGGCAAGGGTTGATCTGGGTGATGTCCGGCCAGGTATACAACCTGCCGCCGGGGGCCGAGCCGGTGGTGAAAAACGGGGATCGGGTGCAGGCGGGGGATGTGATCGCTGAGACCTCGCTGGTAACCGAGCACGGCGGCATCGTGCGGCTGCCGGAGCGCAGCGACACCAAAAGTGGGCGCGAAGTGGAGATCATCAACGCCGCGGTGGTGTTGCACGAGGCGCGGGTGCGGGTGGAATCCCACCAGGGCCGGGAGCAATTTTTGCTGGATACGGCCAGCGGCCAGACCTTTGTCCTCAAGGCCACGCCGGGCACCAAAGTGGGCAACGACGAGGTAGTGGCGGAGCTGATCGAGAACAATTTCCGCACCCAGACGGGCGGCCTGGTGAAGTTTGCCGGTGTCGAGGTGGCCCGGCGGGGCAAGGCGAAGCAGGGCTATGAGGTCATCCGGGGCGGCACCTTGCTGTGGATCCCGGAGGAGACCCACGAGGTGAACAAGGACATCTCCCTGTTGAACGTGGAGGATGGCCAGTACGTAGAAGCCGGCACCGAGGTGGTGAAGGACATCTTCTGCCAAAATGCTGGCGTCGTCGAGGTTATCCAGAAAAACGACATCCTGCGGGAGATCGTCATCAAGCCCGGATCCCTGCATCTGGTGGACGACCCCGCCGACCTGGAAATACCCACCGGCACGCTAATCCAGCCGGGCCAGAAGCTGCTCAGCAGCATCGTCCCTGACCGATTGGTCTATCTGGAGCAGGTGGAGACGCCTGAAGGGCCAGGCCTGCTGCTGCGCCCGGTGTACGAGTACGAGATCCCCGACCGGCCGGTGGTGCCCAGCCAAGAGTCTACCAGCGAGTCTGGCCGCTCCATTCGCCTGCGGGCGGTGCAGCGCGTTCCCTTCAAGGATGGGGAGCGGGTGAAGTCGGTGGGGCCGGTAGAACTGCTGCGCACACAACTGGTGCTGGAGATCGATACCGACGCCCCGCAACTGAAGGCCGATATTGAACTGATCCAAGATGAGAAGGATCCCAGTATCCGTCGCCTGCAACTGGTGATCTTGGAAACCCTGCTGCTGCGCCGAGACGTGGAGGCGGATCTAACCCAGGGGAGTACCCACACGCGGCTGTTGGTGAGCGAAGGAGACAGTATCGGCAGGGGGGGTGTTATCGCCCGCACCGAGATTCAGGCCAAAAAAGCCGGGATCGTGCAGGGGATCCGCCAGGGCGCGGAGGTGGTGCGACGGGTTCTGGTGGTTACCGACGACGACCTGCTGACGGTGCCTCTGACGGGCCAAGCCAGCGTCGAGGTGGGAGCGCTGGTGCGGGCCGGCGACGAGCTGGCGCCGGGGATCCCTGCCCCCGAGTCGGGGCAAGTGATGCAGATCGCCGATGGCCAAGTGGTGTTGCGGTTGGCGCGGCCTTATTTGGTGTCGGCGGGTGCCATTCTGCAGGTGCGGGATGGGGATCTGGTGCAGCGGGGGGATTCTTTGGCCCTCCTGGTGTTTGAGCGGGCCAAGACGGGGGACATCATCCAGGGTCTGCCGCGGATCGAGGAGCTGTTGGAGGCCCGCAAGCCCAAGGAAATGTGTGTTCTGGCCAAGCGGCCCGGCACGGTGCAACTGAGCTGGCGAGGAGAAGAGCCGGATCTGCGGGTCATCGAAGCCGATGGTACGGTTACCGAGTATTCGGTGATGCCGGGGCAAAACCTGATCGTGGTCGATGGCCAGCCGGTACAGGTGGGGGATCCGCTGACCGACGGCCCGGCCAACCCCCACGACCTCTTGGAGATTTACTTTGAGTACCATCGCCAAACCTTGGGCGACGACCAAGCGGCACGGCTAGCCTTGCGGGAGGTGCAGCGCTTCCTGGTCAACGAGGTGCAGAACGTCTATCGCTCGCAAGGGGTGGAGATTGCCGACAAGCACATCGAGATTGTGGTGCGCCAGATGACCTCCAAGGTGCGGGTGGACGACAGCGGCGACACCGTCCTGTTGCCCGGCGAGCTGGTGGAGCTGCGGGAAATCCAGCAGACCAACGCTACCATGGCCATCACCGGCGGGGCGCCGGCTAAGTACACGCCCGTTCTGCTGGGGATCACCAAGGCCAGCTTGAACACCGACAGCTTCATCTCGGCGGCCAGCTTCCAGGAGACCACGCGGGTGCTGACGGAGGCGGCCATCGAAGGCAAGTCCGACTGGCTGCGGGGCCTGAAGGAGAACGTGATCATCGGGCGCTTGATCCCGGCGGGCACGGGCTTCAGCACCTACGAGGAGATGGCGCCAGAACCGGAGCCGGAGGAAGAGGAGGAGCCTGTTGTGCTGCCAGAGCTGCCGCCTCGCCTGATCTTGGATGACGACCAGCTCATCGACGACTCCACCCCCGTTGACGAGCCGACGGAGGATGAGGGAGAAGAAGAGTGAGGCGTTGGCGGATCACCAGCCCTGGGCGGCGCTACAGGCTGAGATCGTCGCTTGCCGCCGCTGTCCCCGCCTGGTGGCTTGGCGAGAGGCGGTTGCCCAGCAAAAGGTGGCCCGTTTTTGTGACCAGCTCTACTGGGGCCGACCGGTGCCGGGGTTTGGGGATGTGCAGGCGCGGCTGTGGGTGATCGGCTTGGCGCCGGCAGCCCATGGGGGCAACCGCACCGGGCGGGTGTTTACGGGGGATCCCAGCGGGGATTGGCTATTTCGCGCTCTGCGCCGGGCCAGGTTTGCCAATCAACCCATCTCTCTGCACCGGGAAGATGGCCTGCAATTGCGGGATTGCTACATCTCAGCCGTGATGCGCTGCGCGCCGCCGCAGAACCGCCCCACCGCCGCAGAAGCCAAGACCTGCCTGGGCTATCTGAGACAAGAGCTGGAGCTGTTGACCCAGGTGCGGGTCATCTTGGCGTTGGACCATAACCACATGCCATGGCCATGACGACCTTGCTGAGCCGCCAGGCCCGGCGGGGATCAGGCGGGCTGCCAGGTTTCCAGGCGGTAGGCGCTGTCCCAGAACAGCCATTCCAGGCGAGAGGCGGTGACAAAAGCAGCCGTCATCTTCTCCCGCGTCGCCGCTGTGGTCTGCGTAGCCAAGGAGTCGGTGATGTCCAGGGCCTGTTGCACCACCTGGGCAAATTCTTCCCCGGCATAGGTGTCGATCCATTGTTGATAAGGATTGTTGGGCTTGGCGGTGCGGTAAATGGCGGATCCCACCTCACGGTAAATCCAGAAGCAGGGCAGCACAGCGGCCATGGCCACCTCGTAGGGATCCAAGGCAGCCGCAGCCAATAGAAAACGGGTGTAGGCGAAGCAGGCAGGAGCGTAGGTTGTCTCCGGCTGGATGTCGTAGAGGCGAAAGTAACTCTCGTGCAGGCTGCGCTCGGCCACAATGGCCCCCAGGGCAAAGTTCAAGAAACTCACCACCCGCTCAGCCCCCTCGGAACGGGCCCCGATCAAGGCAAGGGCGCGGGCAAAATCGGTGAGATAAAGAGCATCCTGCTGCAGATAGAACTGAAAGCGCTGCCGCGAGAGGCTGCCTGCGGCCAGCTCTTGGTTAAAGGGGTGATCCAAGATCTGTTGGTAGATGGGCTCGATCGTCTGCCAGAGGTGGGCGGTAAAAGATTGAGACATGGTGGCTCTCTCGCGGCGTTTCTGGGGTTCTTTTCAACTGATTGAGATCTCTGGGTGTGGGGGAAACTCTTTGGGTGCCCTGTGGCCGGAAAGTTGGACGTGAGTATCTCGATTCCAGATCCCTACCCCCGCTAGGGCGGGGATCTCCTTGTCTCAGATTGCCCCTCCTCTCAGTTACCGCTTTTCAGGGGGTCAGCCCAGCTAAACCTAGGCTTCGGGCATAAGGGGACGGAAGCCGTGCTTGCGGGACAGTTGCCCGATTAAATCCAGCTTTTCTAGGGTGATCAAGTTGCGGCCCCAACTAAAATTGGTGTACAGGCCCTCGAACTCCAGGAGCATCGCCTCGGCAAAGCAGGCGAAGAGCTGGCGGGCCGGGTTGGCCACATTCAAAAATTGCATAATATTCCACTCGATATCGAGAGAGTGTTCCACCATGCCGCCGTCGATCACGTACAGCCCCTTGCGCTGCAACTTGGAGGCGATGTTTTTCGGGTAGCCACCGTCGATGATCACGCAGGGATCCGGAAGCACCTGAGGATCGAGGGTCACTCCTTGGCTCATGCTGGCCACCCAGACGATGAAATCGGCGCGGGGCAAGGCCTCTTCCAAGGAACAGACCTCCCCTTTTTTAAGTTTGGCCTGCAGCTCTTCCAGGCGTCGCCGCTCGCGGGCTATCAACAGCAATTTGGCCGGGGAAGTGTGGGCTACCAACCACTGGCAGATGGCACTACCGATATCGCCGGTGGCCCCCACCACGGCAACTGTGGCAGCTGCCAAATCCATGGCGTAGCGCTGGGCCGCCGCCTGCAATTGCTGACAGATGATATAGGCCGTGTGGGTGTTGCCGGTGGTAAAACGCCGAATTTCCAGGTCGATGTTGCGCACCCGCCTGAGGGTGTCGAGGCGAAAATTCTCGAAAATAATGCTGCTAAATCCTCCCAGGGTGGTGATGTTCAAGCCGCGCCGCTGCGCCAAGGCCATCGCATTCAAAATCTTGCGACAGGCCGCCTTCACCCGTCCCCCCGCCAGCATTTCCGGCAGGAAACAGGATTCGACGTACTGGCCATAGATTTTTTGGCCCGTGATGCTGGTCACCACGATCTCGTCCACCACCTGAGGCGGAGCCATGCACCAAAATTCCAGGTCGCTCTCCGCATATTCGGAATACCCCAGCTTATCTGCCACCCGTTTTGCGTGGGCCAGGCTGGTCAGGTGCCCGATCAGGCCGAACATAGATGCTCACTCACTTCGATACTTAACTTTATGAGCTCCATCCGGATCCCATCAAAACATGTCCGCACCCAGAGAGGGTAGGGAGCGTTCCAGCCAGGCCGGAAAACCAATCGGCAGGCAGAGTTGAGTTGCGTCAGGCGGCCCGCAGACCCTGGGCCGAGAGGCGCATTACCTCGCGGGTGTTGAAGCCGATGCTGGCCAGGGCCTCGCCGTAGGCGATCATGAAGTCTTCTACAATGGCCTCGCGATCCATGTAAATGGCTTCCACATCCGCCTCTACCTGCTGCAGCATCTGCCGAACTAGAGGCAGATTTTGGGCGTTGGCTGCTTCGATCTGGGCTTTAACCTCGGCAAAGTGCTCGCCCAGCCAGCGCTCCCCAAAATTGAGGTGCAGATACTCGTCCTTAACTACCCCCTCGGTGATCTTGCGGGCAAAGTCATCGGCAACCGGGATGTAGATGTTGTAGGCGGCAATGGCAAAGCACTCGATGATCAAAGACTGAATGACAAAACAGGAGACCAGATCCCCTGCCGCTGCGGCGCTTTGGAAATTGTCCCGCAAGGGCGCGAAAAAGGCGCGGGCAAACTCCACATCGGGTTCCACCTGCAGGTTTTTGCCGCAGGCCTGGAAGCCTTTCATGTGGCGCAATTCCATCTTGGCCAGCTTGCGCAGCTCCTCTGCAGCTTCCGGCAGCATTTCGGCCAGCTTGAGGTAGTTGTCGTGGGCTTCTTGTTCGCCTTCGATAACAATACCGTTGATGCGGGAGTAGGCCTGCCGATACCTTGGGCTGCTGTAGTCTAGGGCAGTGCCGCCCCCATCAGTGGGGGACGGGGGGGTGTTGGGCAGGACGTTCGCTGGGGCCATACTCGTGCATCTCCTTTTGTAGTTGTAGATTGTTGTGAACCGCTTCGCCGGCCCTTCAACAATCCTGGCGCTTGCCACTAAATTGTTCCTCTACTCAGAATAGCCTCAGGTGGTGCGGAATTCATCGGATCCCTTTTGCCCAGGGAGGCAAGCCTGTTAGGGTGAGTGCTCAGGTGCCGTTGAGGAGCCGGGGGTATGTCTGCTCTTGGGGAGGGCCTGAATCAGCTGCGCCAGTTGCTGGTGGATCTGGAGGAACAATCCCTCGATCAGCCGATTGGCAGCGCCGAGGAGGTGTTGCAGGCAATCGAGATGGCGACGGCTTTTGAGCTGTTCGAGGCGGAAAGCAGCCGTTTGCTGCTGCAGATTGTGGCCAATCTCTGGGATCGGGTACGCCAGCACGATCTGTCGGCGCAGGAGATCGAGGCGGTGGCAGAGAAGCTGCGGGCGGTGGGCTATACCGATGCCGAGATCCAGGAGATCTTGGATCTGGAGCCTCAGGACAACTAGCCGCAGGCTAGGCGGAAACCATGCCCAACTCGGCGGGAGCGACATCTGCTTCTAGGTGAGTGGCCGTGTCGTAACAGGCTCCCCGCAGGTTGGCAAGCTTGAGTTTACAGCCGCTGAGGTTGGCCCCTTTCAGGTTGGCGCCGCTGAGGTTGGCCCCCGCCAGGTCTGCCTGGCTGAGATCGGCACCACTCAGGTCGGCTGCGGTCAGGTTGGCGCCGCGCAGGTTGGCCCCTTGCAATCGAGATCCCTGCAATTTGGCCTTTTCTAGATTGGCCAGGCGCAGGTTGGATCCCTGCAGATCGGCTTGGCTGAGGTCGGCGCCGCTCAAGTAGGCCCGCTCCAGGTTGGCAGCGGCCAGTTTGGCCTGCTGGAGGGTTGCTCCGCCCAGGTCGATCCCGGCCAAGTCGGCACCGGCCAGGTCAGCTTCGGCCAATTGGCTGTTGCTGAAGTCCCGCTCGCCGCTGCCATAGCGCTGCAACAGTTCCGCTGCGGTTTCGACCATTGCTTTTCCCCATCCTAGACAAGTCGGATCCTACCGAGGAACAGGGTTGCCGCCAAGGGCGCACATCCTCCAGGCGGCGCCTATCAGCCATGCCTCCAGATCCGAACATCTGCCAAGGCCATCAGCCCTCTTGCCTGCGAGAGCGCGCTAGGATGGGCGCAACGCCCTTTTCTCTGGATCCCATTTGTTCTGTTATGAGCTTGCCCCGCGTGCCCCGCTCCCGGCCCCGCCCAAAGTTACGCTCGATCCCTCGCCGCAAAACCGAATCGGCTCTCTATGCCGAGATGCAGCAGCTCACTGTGGAAAAGCAGCGGCTCAACCAGGAATTGGAGTTCATTCAGGAACGGCAAGGGCAAATTCAAGCAAGGCTCCGGGAAATCGAACAAGCGCTACAGCGTTTTCAGCAGGAGGCAGAGAGCTTTCGGGATCCCGCCGCTGCTCGAGAACCGGGCACTGGCCGCTTCTCCTCCTCCCGTTTCCCGCCGATGACCTTTGAGTACTGAGCCAGTTCCCTGCCGAGTGGGGAAGCCAAAGCCATTGCCAAAGGAGCAAAAAACTGGGTTTAGAGCCCCGTTCTGTCCTTTGGGACGGCCTTGTGGTACCTTTTGTATGGCGGCATGGGTAGTCAACCGCTTCAAAAACCCAGTAGTCTAACCCCTAAGACATTAGCTAGGGTTTTGTATTGGCCTTGAAGCGGTACCCTTGGGCAGAAGAGAACCGAGCCGCGAGACCGAAGTCCAGGGGTAGACCTGTTGGCTTTTGCTACCGGGATCCAGCCGCCCAGTCCGAGATCTTCTCATGGCCCATTCTGAAACTCCCATCCGGCATCGCTGAGTCCATAACTGCAACTGAGTACACAAGGAGCTGAGCCTCGACCATGGTTACTGCCACCGCTACTGCGACCAACGTTGGCTACATCACTCAGGTCATTGGACCTGTGATCGACGCCGAGTTTCCCAGCGGCAAGCTGCCTGAAATCTACAACGCTCTCAAGGTGGAGGCGACGACCGAAAGCGGATTGAAGGTCAAAGTCACCTTTGAGGTGCAGCAGCTTTTGGGGGATAACCGCGTGCGGGCCGTGGCCATGTCTTCTACCGATGGCTTGGTGCGGGGCATGCCAGTGGTGGATACAGGTGCCCCGATTACCGTGCCGGTGGGCGAGGCTACCCTGGGTCGCATTTTCAACGTGCTGGGGGAGCCAGTGGATCAAGGAGAGCCGGTGCAAGCCAAGGAGTTTGCCCCCATCCACCGCAGCGCGCCGCCCTTTGTGGAGCTGACCGTCAAACCGGAGCCCTTTGAAACCGGCATTAAGGTGATCGACCTGCTGGCCCCCTTCAAGAGAGGTGGCAAGGTGGGCCTGTTTGGCGGCGCCGGCGTCGGCAAGACGGTGCTCATCCAGGAGCTGATCCACAACATTGCCGAGGAGCACTCCGGCCTATCGGTGTTTGCCGGCGTGGGAGAGCGCACCCGCGAGGGGAACGACCTCTACAACGAGATGAAAGAATCGGGGGTGCTGGACAAAGTAGCGCTGGTGTACGGCCAGATGAACGAGCCGCCGGGCGCTCGTATGCGGGTGGGCCTGACCGCCTTGACGATGGCGGAGTACTTCCGCGACGTCAACAAGCAGGATGTGCTGCTGTTTATCGATAACATCTTTCGCTTTGTGCAAGCTGGCTCGGAAGTGTCGGCGCTGTTGGGCCGCATGCCCTCGGCGGTAGGCTACCAGCCCACCTTGGCCACGGAAATGGGCAACCTGCAGGAGCGGATCACCTCCACCAAGCAGGGATCCATCACGTCGGTGCAAGCGGTGTACGTGCCCGCCGACGACCTGACGGACCCGGCGCCGGCGACGACGTTTGCCCACCTGGATTCGACGGTGGTGCTGTCGCGCAGCCTGGCGGCCAAGGGCATCTACCCGGCGGTGGATCCCCTGGATTCTTCGTCCACCATCTTGCAGGCAGACATTGTGGGCGAGGAGCACTACAACACCGCCCGGGCCGTGAAGCAGACGCTGCAGCGCTACAAGGAGCTGCAGGACATCATCGCCATTTTGGGCCTGGACGAGCTCTCTGAAGAAGACAAGCTGGTGGTGGCCCGTGCCCGCCGCATCGAGCGCTTCCTGTCGCAGCCGTTCTTTGTGGCCGAGGTCTTCACTGGCTCGCCTGGCAAGTACGTGAAGTTGGAGGACACCATCAAAGGCTTCCAGCGCATTCTCTCCGGAGAACTGGATCATCTGCCGGAGCAGGCTTTCTATCTGGTGGGCACCATCGAGGAGGCCATCGAGAAGGCGGAGAAGCTCAAGTCCAAGTAATCCCTCACCCTCAGCCCCTCTCCCAGGGGGAGAGGGGGGTTGGCGGCTGCTGAGGATCCTCGGCCACAGGCCCGAAGCGGTAGCCTTTGCCATAGACGGCGTGGATCAACTCGGGGGAGCCGGGCAGACGGAGGCGGCGCCGCAGCAGGCGCACCTGAGCAGCCAGGACGTTGCTGCTGGGGGGATCCTCGCCGGCCCACACCCGCTCGTAGATCTGCTCGTGGGTGAGCAACTGGCCGGGGTGGGCCATGAAGTACTCCAGCAGGCGGAACTCTTTTTGGGAGAGGTGGATCATCCGTCCTTGGCGGTAGGCCACTTGGTTCTCCCGATCCAGCTCTAGGTCTCCAATTTGCAGGCGAGGGATCCCTTCGCCGGGGCCGGCAGCCCGCCGCAAGAGGGCTCGCACCCGCGCCAGCAGCTCCCGCAGCTCGAAGGGCTTGACCAGGTAGTCGTCGGCGCCGGCGTCCAGCCCTTCCACCCGGTCGTCGAGAGTATCTTTGGCGGTCAGGAAGAGGATGGGGGTGGCGCGATCTACCTGTCGCACCTGTTGGCAGAGGGAGAGGCCGGACAGGCCCGGCAACATCCAGTCCAGTACCAGCAAGTCGTAGGGTGGGGCTGGGGGCTTCTGCAGCAGCTCCCAGGCGCTGTTTCCCTCGTAGGCCACGTCCACGCTGTGGCCCTCTCGCCGCAGGTGCTGGGCCAGGGAATCGGCCAGCTCCACTTCGTCGTCCACCAACAAGATGCGCGCCATGCTCTAGGATTCTGTCTCGTCGTCGCTTGCCGGAGGGGCCAGGGAGGGAGGGGGCTCCAGTTGTAAGCAGAGATCGTAAAGGCGGCGCCGCGTCCACAGGGGGGATCCCTGGAAGCGCCGGGCCAGTTGGCGGCTGGCAGCGGAGCGGGGAAGGCCCTCGGCCAGCAGGCGGGCCAGCTCCTGGCGAACTTCCGCTTCCGAGGGGGAGGTTTCTTCGCCCTTTTCGGAGGCAGGCCGCCCCTCTAGAACAAGGGTGAACTCCCCCCGCGGCGGCTGGGCGGCGCAGTGCTCCAGAGCGGCGGCCAGGGATCCCCGCCAGAAGGACTCGTGCAGCTTGGTCAGCTCGCGGGCCAGCACGATCTGCCGCCGGGGGCCGCAGTGAGCCAGGAGATCTTGCAGGGTTTGCTGCAGGCGATGGGGGGCTTCGTAGAGAACGACGGTGCGCTCTTCTTGGGCCAGTTGTTGCAGACGGGCTTGTCGTTGGCTGGCTTTGAGCGGCAAAAACCCCTCGAAGACAAACCGCCCTGTGGCCAGCCCAGAAGCAGCCAAAGCGGCCACTGCCGCTACCGGGCCAGGCACCGGGATCACCGGGATCCCAGCTTGGATACAGGCGCGCACCAGTTCCTCTCCTGGATCGGAGATGGCGGGTGTGCCGGCATCGCTGATTAGGGCCACCGACTGCCCTGCCGCCAGATACTTGAGGATTTGCGGGATGCGCTGGGCGGCGTTGTGCTCGTGGTAGCTGATGAGGCGGGCGGAGATCTGAAAGTGTTTAAGAAGCTGGCCGGAGTGGCGGGTGTCTTCTGCCGCCACCCAGTCCACTTCCCGTAGGACTCGCAGCGCCCGCAGGGTAATGTCTTCGCGGTTGCCGATAGGGGTGGCCACCAAGTAGAGGCTGGCGGTGGGGCGCTCCATCTCGACAAGGCCAGAGCTAAGCGGGTACTGCTTTCCAGGTTAAGGGATCCCTGTGGCAGGATCGGGGAAGATTGGCGGGAGAAAGCAGGTGCGCCTGACCACGCGAGCTACCTATAGCATCCGGGCTTTGCTGGATCTGGCGATGCTTGGCCAGGTGGCCTCGGTGCGGGCCATTGCCGAGCGACAGCAGATCCCGGCCCCCTATCTGGAAAAGCTGTTGATCGAGCTGCGCCAGGCTGGCTTGGTCTGTTCGCAGCGCGGGGCGCAGGGGGGCTACCGGCTGGCACGGGCACCGCGGCGGATCCCAATTAGCGCCATTTTGGCGGCGGTGGGAGAATCTCTGGATCCTCTCCCGGCTGAGAGGGCAGGGGCTCAGCAGGAAGGCTCTGCGGATGGGCTGGACTGGGTAACGGAGGCCCTCTGGCGGCGGATCGCCCAGCGGGTGGAGCAGGTGTTGGAGGAAACAACTCTGGAAGATCTCTACTTCGACGCCCGCAGTTGGCAGGCAGCCCAAAGTCAGGGGGGAGGGTTTGTGGTCTGATCGCGCCTGCGGGAGGGAGACCTTGCTGTTTTTCCCGAGTCAGCCAGCCGCTCCCCTGGTGCTGGCGGCGGCTTTGGGTCTGGATTACTGGTTGGCAGATCCCTGGGGGTGGCCCCATCCGGTGCGGGTGATGGGGGCGGTCATCGCCTGGGGCCAGAGTTGCATTCTCAGGCGCTGCCCAACGCCGGCGGCCCAGCGCTGGGGCGGGGCAGCTCTCACCCTGGCGCTGCTGGCGGGATCCTACGCGGCAGGCTGGGGGCTGATCGCCGTTGCCCAGGCTCTCCATCCCTGGGCAGGGATCCTGATGCAGATCATCCTGATGGCCAGTTGCCTAGGGGGGCGCAGCCTGCGCTTTGCCGCCTTGGAGGTGTTGGATCCCTTGGAAAAGGGGGATCTGCCGCAGGCCCGCCAGCGCCTAAGCCGCTACGTGGGCCGGGATACGGAGCACCTGACGGAGGCGGAGATCTTGCGAGCGGTGGTCGAGACGGTAGCCGAGAATACCCCCGACGGGGCGACGGCCCCTTTGTTCTATGCCTTTTTGGGAGGGGCGCCCTTGGCTTTGGCCTACAAGGCCAGCAGCACGCTTGATTCGATGGTGGGCTACCGCCATGCCCCCTTCACCTACCTGGGCACGGTGCCGGCCCGCTGTGAGGATGGGCTGACCTGGCTGCCCTGTCGCCTGACGGTGCTGACCCTGGCCCTGCTCAGCGGGGATCCCTGGGGATTTTGGCAGCGCTGTCGCCGCGACGGGCGGGCGGATCCCAGCCCCAATTCGGGGTGGAGCGAGGCGGCCTTTGCCTGGCGGCTGCAGATCCAGTTGGGAGGCACCAATTTCTATCGCGGCATCCCCAAAGAGAAGCCCAAGGTGGGGATCCCGGCTCGTCCCTTGAGCCCCCAGGTGGTGCGGGAGAGTCTGGGGCTGCTGAGGCAGGTTCTGGGGGTGTGGGGAAGTTGGATGGTGGGAGTAACTCTAGTTCTCAACTCTCCTCTCCCTCTAGGAGAGGGGTTGTAAACTACTCCAGACTAAAGTCAGGAGCTTTTAGTAGCCCTGCAGTCGGCAAACCGACCGCGGACCTCTGGGCTGGTTTACAGCAGCCCCAATCGACCGTTCCCAGTGCCTTAAAAGCCGTTTCTGGTGCGCGCAACACTAGGATAATTCAGAAGCAGCTAAAGCTGCCTAAGCCGAACAGAGGCAGAAAAGGCGAGGTCTTGCAGTCAAAACTGAACGGTCTGGAGCGTCGCATGCGCATGGGAAGGAGCTCCGGGATCCAAGGGCTTTTAATCTTAACGGGTGCTAGCTCAGCGCCCAGCGCTGCAGGGCAATGCCGAGGAGCAGGCCCAGGCCGCCAAAACGCAGCACCTGCCAAAAGGTGGCAGGAACGGGGTTAAACACTTCCAACAGGTAGGCTTGCAGACGTTGTTCCAATTGGCTGACTTCCGCCTGGATTTCAGCCCAGTGTTCGGGGGAGAGCTGGGATAGGCGCTCCAGCTCGCGCAGGTCGGCCAGCCGCGCTTGCAAGATCTCGAGCTTGGCTTGCAGAGCCTCAAGGGAATCGGGGGAATCGGGAGGAGCGGTCACGGCTGCGCCTCGGCTGGGGGGGCGGGGGAACGGGATCCGGCAAACCCGGTTTGGATCTCGTTGAAGGGTTTGGCTTGGATCACCCCTGGGGGGACGGGATCCAACTGGAAGAGGGCGCGAATGGCGTTTTCCACTTCGGTGATGGGGCGGTTGCCAATGGATTGGTAGACGAGGTTGCCCTGGGAGTCAAAAAGCAGGGTCTGGGGGACTTGGCCGCTGTAGTATTGGCCACGCTCATCCCCAGGCAGGAGGGAATCGACAGAATAAGGAATGAAATAGACTCCCCAGCCATAGCGAACTTGCAGGTTGGCCAGGGTGGCTGCGTATTTTTTGCAGTCGCTGCTGTCGTCGATGTAGTACACCAGCAGGGCCGGGATCCCTTGTTCTTTGGCCTGTTTCAGGGAGACACGAGGGGGGATCATGCCGCCGTTGGAGCCATAGAGGGCAAAGATGTTGCCGTCGTAGCGGTCGTCGTTGAGGAGAGCATGGGCAGGCGGAGACAACCAGCCCATTAACACGACGCACAAAGCTACCAGGAGAAGACGCAGCCACAGCATGATTCAAAACAGCATGATCCAGGGAGGATTGTCGGGCAGAGGGGAGGCTCTCTCATTGTGCCATTTTGCCCCGGTTCAGTCTCAGGGGCGGTGGATGATGGCCTCGACCCGCCGTTGTTTTTTCACCGGATCTACGCCCACCAGCCGGATGTAGTCCTTGGGAAAACGGCTGAGGCACTGCTCGACAGCCTGACAGGCAGCGGCCCATTCTCTCAGGTGGGCAACTCCACACTCCTGCCAGGAATGAACGCGGTAGCGGCGCGGATCCGCATGCTCCACCAGGATCTCATAGCCTTGGGCCAGGATCTGGCGAAGCTGGGCCTGCACGTCTGGGTTGAGGGAAACTGGGGCAGGATCGGCCGAGTTGGCAGCCACAGGAGGAGGGGATGGCGGGGAAGCGGGGGGCGGCTCTTGAGGAGCGGAGCGCCGGAGGCCAAGGTATTCCTCGGAGAGGCGACGGGCTTCTACTTGGTGTTGCTCGGCTTTGAGCTGGTGGCCGGCCTGGATCAACTGCTCCAGAGAAAATCGCGGTGGCGGAAACTGGGGGGCGCCCTCTTTGCTTTTGAGCAGGCGAAAGGCAATCCCTTCCAGGCCGACTTCTTGGATAAATTGCCATACCTGCTCGTCGTAGAGCTGGGCGCGCAGGGCGCCGAAAAAGTCGATGGCCTGCTCGGGAAAGGCGTCCACCAGGCGCTCAATCTCCTCAAGAGACAGCCCGTCGGCTTGAAAAATGCCGTGAACGATGTGGATGCGGTCGGTGCGGCTGGGCTCCCAGTAGAACTTGCGCATGCGCCCATCGCGGATGAGGGGGGCATAGAGGGTGGAAAAGTCGTTGCCGGTGGCGATGATGGGCACCCGCGGCAGGGGCTTGGGATCGTAGCTGCCGGGAAGCTGCACGTTGGTGGGGTTGTCGGCGATGTTCATCAGGGTGGCGCTCACCAGTTGGGTGTTGACGGTGTACTGGGTCATGCTGTTCAGGCGACCGGCGCCGGCATCCAGGTCGTTGATCATCAGCACGGCCATCTGGCCAAATTTGCGGATGTGCTCGGCAGCTTCACGGTAGCGCAGGCGAATCATACGGGCGGGATCCCCGGCGTCGGGACTTTCCAGCTCGCCCCCCGAGATGTGGACGGCATAGACCTTCATGCGCTCAAAGATGAGGTTGCATTGGAAGGTCTTGCCCTCCCCCTTGCGCCCGTGGATGCCCAAGATGAGCGGAACGGGCACGTCGGGCAGAGGAAGATGATTTTTGGTCAGGTGCAGGGCGACAACTTTAAGAAAGGTGGGGGGGATGTAGTAGCTCATCGGTGGGCCTTAGCTTGGTTGCGAGAGTTTCTATTTCCTCCATTGTCGTTCTGGGAAGTTGGCCCCTGCCCCTCCTCGGCCCAATTCTCGGCGGGCAGCAGGGACAATACTCCAGATAAGTGCTAATTATCTGGACTATCGGCAAGGGGAAAGAGTGCCCACATGGGCGTTGCCATGGGATTACGCGGGAGGTTAGTTTTTGTAACAGTCTTCCGGCAGGGCGACCCCAGAGATGGCAACACAAGCTTTTCTGGCGCTCTGGTCAGGCCGGCTTAGACGAAAAGCTGTCCATCTAAGGGTGAGATCTTGCTGTTGAATTGCCTAAGCTCTGTGTTGCTGGCTGTCGAAGCCGCCGCTCCCGTCGAGGCGCCAGGGGGAGACAACCTCTCTCCCTTGATCTTGGTGGCGGTGCTGCTGGCCTTGGTGGTCATCTACTTGGCCAGCCGCGTTGGCGGAGAAATGGCCGTTCGCCTGAGTTTTCCCCCCGTGCTGGGAGAGTTGCTGGGAGGGGTGTTGGTGGGCGGTTCTGGCCTGGGGTTACTGGTTTTTCCCGAAGGGCCGCTTTCTGCCGAGGCGTTGCCTACCTTGGCCCAGTCCTCAGCTCTGATGCAGATTCTGCAGGCCACCGCGGGTCTTGACAAGGGATCCCTGGTGCAGGTGTTCTCCTCCCAAAGCCAGATCATCGACATCCTCTCGGAGATGGGGGTGGTTATCCTTCTCTTTGAAATTGGTCTTGAGTCGGATCTGGGGGAACTGTTGCGGGTTGGCCCGCAGGCGGCGGCCGTGGCCGTTATTGGGGTTGCTGTGCCCTTTGCGGCGGGAACACTGGGCCTGCTCTACCTCTTTCACGTGCCTGTCATCCCTGCCATCTTCGCCGGGGCGGCTCTGACGGCAACCAGCATTGGCATCACCGCCCGCGTCTTGGCCGAGCTGCAAAAACTCACCTCCCTCGAAGGGCAGGTGATCATCGGCGCCGCCGTCCTGGACGACGTGTTGGGCATCATCATCTTGGCGGTGGTGGCCAGCTTGGCCAAAACCGGAGAGGTTGACGTCGCCGATGTTGGCCTCATCGTCGTCAGCGCTGTCGTCTTTCTCGTCGGCTCTATCGTCTTGGGGCGACTCCTCAGCCCCTACTTTGTGGCTCTCCTCAACAACCTGAAAGCCCGCGGCAACCCCCTTTTGCCCGCTCTGGTCTTGGCTTTCTTGTTGGCCTACGTAGGGCAGGTGATCCACCTGGAGGCGATTTTGGGCGCTTTTGCCGCCGGCCTAATTCTAGGGGAAACCGACAAGCGCCAGGAGCTAGAAGAACAGATCAAGCCCGTTTCCGACCTGCTGGTGCCCATCTTCTTCGTCTGCGTCGGGGCCAAAACCAACCTCGCCGTGCTCAACCCCACCCTCCCCGCCAACCGCGAGGGGCTGATCATTGCCGTCTTCTTGGTTAGCGTTGCGATTGTGGGCAAGCTGGCCGCCGGCCTGGGGGCGTTCGGCAAGCCGGGCATCAACCGCTATGCCATCGGCGTGGGCATGATCCCGCGCGGCGAGGTGGGCCTGGTGTTTGCCGGCGTGGGAGCGGCCAGCGGGGTTCTCTCCGAGGCTCTCGACGTCAGCATCATCGTCATGGTGATCGCCACCACCTTTATCGCCCCCCTCTGGCTGCGGGGAGTATTGATCGGGGAAGTAGACTCTCCTCCTTCTCTCCTGGATCTGCAGGCAGAAGCATCAGAGCAAGACCGCGTCGAAACCCCATCAGCTCGCTCAGACTCAGAGCAGGTGGGCATTCCTGAGAGTTGAATCACCTCGACTTTCTCCCCAAACGTCCCCAGAGCGTCTGGAACAGCAGCCACAGCGGGTTGCGACGGCGGGATCCCACGTCTTCAACCTTCTCCGCCCTCTCCTGTTGGGGCAAAATCACCCGCATCGAGGGCGGGTCAAACCGCTGCATCGTTGTGGAGCGCCGATCCACCACCTCCGCCTTTAGGCTGCGAAAGCTGACAGACTGGAGATACCGCTGAAACTCTTCGTTCGACAACTGGCGAATGCAATACTGCATCCGCACCTGATCCCCCAACTGGATCTGATCCCCATCCTTGAGATCCCAGCTCAGACATTTCTGCCCGTTTACTGAGATGCCATTGGTGCTGCGCTTGCCTTCGATATTGCCGTCCAACAGCCGGTAGGTGTAGCCACCGCCCTTTTGCGGCAGCCGCAAGAGCAGCGCGTGCTGCCGAGAAACCGCCGCCGAATGGACGACAATGGCGTTGCTGGGATCCCTGCCGATGGAATAGGTGGCGGCACTGAGGGCCACAGCCCGCCGTCCCTGCTCGTCATCGATCACCAGCACATGCCAAGTCTGGGAGGGGGAAGACGCTGGGTCAGCAGGCATCGTTTGGGGTTGGCTTTGCCAGAGAAAGGTTCGGCAGAAGAAGGGCCTTCCTTCATAATGATAGGATAGGGCTTAGCCACCCGCGAGGAATCGTAAACAGCCGCCATGACTGCAACTCCCTCCCTTCTTCAGGAACTTCCCCCCATCTACCCTGGCGTGGCCGTGCGGGTCATCAATCCCAACGATACCTACTACCTCTTTGAAGGACAAGTACAGCGGGTTACCGACGACCATGCCGCTGTCCTCTTCGAGGGGGGCAACTGGGATAAATTGGTTACCTTCCGCCTTTCGGAATTGGAACTGGTGGACAAGTCCCGCCGCTAGCTCCGCTCCGCTTTCCTCTAGAACTTCCCCATGCGCAGCCATTGGCAGGAACCTTTCCTTTGGATCCATGCCGCCGGGATCCTCCTCTTCCCCTTGTGGATTGGGCTAACCGTCATTGGGTTGGCCACCGGGGATCCTCTCCTGTCGGTGGGAGTAGAGCAGGCCGCAGTGGCCGTGGCGGGCATTGGGCCAGTCTTTGCCATGCAGTGGCGCAAGCCCTTCGATGTCTTCAGCCTGTGGGTGGCCGCCGTTCCTCCCGAGGAACTCACCCCCGACCAACGCCGCATTTTGGCTGCCTTCCTCAGCCCCGAACACAAGATCTTGACGCTATTGGCGGCACTCCTGCTGCTGGAAGTCTTTGAGCGCCTCTACGACTTCGCCCCCCTCTTTGCCCCCCTCACCCCTGGCAACGGCACCCGTCTGGCCGGCCTGGCCATAGCCGCCTTCGGGTTTTGGGGGGCCAACCTGTTCTTGCAGATCCCCCTTGCTGCAATACGGGTACTTCTCCTCAGCGAGCCGGAGCTGGCCCAACTGGATCCCATCCCTGCTGAGGAGATCGAGAGCCGCTTCTCCGTTGTTGGCGATCGCCACACCCCGCTGTTGCAACGGCTGCTGCGCCGGATTGCCGCAGTCCCATCGCAGGCACAAAAAGATGGAAATCAGAGACTCGACTGTAAAGTAGAAGTAGCCGAAGCTGCCGGCTCAGATGCCGAATCCGAAGGACGGGAGGCTGCCACACCGGAAACGACCCCTGACTTCACTTAGACAGGTTGCTGGGACGGATTTCTACCCCAAAGAAACTGCAGCTCGATGCTAGAGTGGATGGGATCGAGACTGTTGTCTGACCATCGGCGTTCTCCTGATCTTCGAGGCTACCGCACCGGCAATGGCGAGCAACTTTTCCTTCCGCTTTAAACAGTTCACCCAACGCCTCAGAGAAACCACCCAGCTTCCCCAGTTTTTCACCGAGCAAGCCACCAGCGAAACCCAAAACCTCGCGCGGGAGTTGGCATTGGTTGGGGAATACGCCACCCAGCTCAGCCAGGTGGTGATGGAGGTGGACTTCCTCAACCAGCTCTACACCCGTCTTTTGAACGAGCGGGAAGTGCTGCAGCAGGAAAAAGACAACTTAGAAGCGCGGGTCTTCGAGTTGCAGCAGGAGCGCAACGAGACTGAACCCCAAGTGATGTACCTACGTGAACAACTGAGCCAGGCCGCCTTTCAACTGGAGCAAACGCAAAACCGCGAGCGCAGCCTCAGCGAGCGGGAACGGCAACTGTCGGAGATCGTGGCCCAACTGGAGCGCCGGCGGGCTGTGCTCAACCAGGCCATCGAAAACCTCACCAACCAAGAGGCCGATTACACCGTTCGCAACAAAGAGCTAGAGGCCGTCATCAAAGATAACGAGCGCAAAGCCAAGCAATACCTAGAAGCCGCCAACCACTACCGGGCGTACTTGGAAGAGCTGAACGCCCAGATACAGGAAGCTCAGGCCAAGCTGAGGAGCCTCGGTGTTGAGCCCAAACCCGCCGACCTGCCGCGGCTTGAGGATATGGAAAAGCCAACTCCCATCCCCACGCCGCCGCCCTCTACTCCCATCGGCTACCCACCACCCCAACAGCCTCCTCCACCCCAGTCGGGCGGCTACTGGTCGGACAGCCCCTTCGATGACGATCCCTGGAGCTAGGGGCTATCCCAACAGCGCTTGTAAGTCAGCTCTGCGGCAAAGCTCAGTGCCCTCTGCCCTGAGCCGCCTTGGGAGAGCTGAGGGAGACGCGTACCCTAAAGAAGAGATCCACAGTAGGGGATCCAGCGTCCAGTTACACCCAAGCCAGACCTATGGAACTGACTGTGCCGGATTTGCAAGCCCTCAGCCAATGGGATCGGCAGTTCTGCCGCTTTGCCGAGCAGCAACAGCTCCTCAAGCCCAAACAACTGGCCTTGGCCCTGAAGATCCAGCGGCAGCAGCACGGCCCCCTGGCCTTGATCCTCTGGCAGTTGGGGTTTGTGGGCCTGCAGCACTTGGCGCAGTTTTGGGAGAGAGTATCTGGCGACGCTGACCCGGAGCTGCTCCAAGACAAGGCCTTCGGCTGACAAAAAGGGTGACTGCTGCCGTCTGTTTTCCTGGCCGAGGAGCGAGACTGCAGTATGGCCTTTTCGGACTCCACCGTCACTCATCCTGAAAGTCCTGTAGCGGTGAGCTGCGGCTGATACATTTACGCTGAACACTGCTGAGCATTACTGCTCAGCGGTGAAGCGATAGCATTCTGTCCGTTTCCGTTGTCACTACGCGACGCTGACGCGACCGCGCTACTCGGACGGAGTCCAAACAG
>Ga0308395_1000079_pt1 | contig 91148 bp, 84 predicted proteins | sample Hotspr20SampleP4_FD_202097 | JGI IMG/M metagenome (GOLD analysis project Ga0308395, IMG submission 202097) | Hot spring phototrophic mat microbial communities from Mushroom Spring, Yellowstone National Park, Wyoming, United States - 20050930_P4 ... | reverse complement strand
TCTCGCTTCATTGCAGTCTCTACAATTTGCAACTCTTGTTCGGTCAGGTGATAGTCTCGGGCTTTTGGCATGCTCCCAGTTTACCATGAATGATGGTTTGTTAAGGTACTTTCAACGAACTACTTAGAAAGATGGATATATTATTGTATTCAGGTTTGGGTTTCTACGCCAAACACATTTGTCAGGGCAAAATCGGATGAGTAAAAACTTTCAGACCAACGCCCCACTAATCTTCATCATTTTTCTGTTCAGCATCTTGTACTTTTTGGGAATCAATGAAGTGCCTTTTCATCCGGACGAAAGCACCCAAATTTTCATGAGTCGAGATGTCCAGATATTCTTATCTCAACCTTCATTATTATTTTACAATCCAGACCACCCCGAATATTTGCGCCAAAAATACCGATTGATCGATCCACCTCTCAGCCGATGGGTCATCGGTATTGCGCAATTGATTTTTAATTTACCGCCGCTTCCATCCGATTGGGATTGGTCAAGAACCTGGGAAGAAAATTTACAAAATGGAGCATTGCCATCCAAAGACAACCTGTTTATTTCTCGTTTATCAGTATCTTTCGTTTTCCCTTTATTACTTTTTCTCGCTTTTCGCACAGGTGAAAGAATTGGTGGCAAGTCAACTGCATGGCTGAATCTCACTTTTACTGCAACCAATGCGCTTATCTTACTTCACACCCGCCGCGCGATGGCGGAGAGTCTGCTCCTGTTTTTCACAAGTCTTTCAATTTATTTTTTTATTAAAGAGAAAAAGTCTGCATGGGTAACTGCTTGTTTTGTTGCGCTGGCATTCAATGCAAAATACTCCGCAGCACCATTATTCCTGGCGGGTTTGATTGGTTGCCTCTTGATCCCCATAAAACTGCGAGTTCCTATTCGTCAAATCCTGAAAAGCGTTGTATTATACTCAATCATCTTTGTTTTGATTACCTTACTTCTCAACCCCGTACTGTGGTCCACTCCCTTTGAAGCCATTAAGGCTGCTTTCACAGAACGCCAGTCTTTGTTATTTGCCCAAACTGCAGCCATTGGCGGATACAATCCAGCCCAAACCCCGCAAACCATTCCGGCCCGCCTTTTAGCATTCATTGCTCAGGTGTATATTGCCCCGCCAGCCATTGCGGATGTAGGTAATTATCTGGCAGCTACCGAAACGCAAACCAAAATTTACTTTTCCCGCCCATGGAACAACTTAACCAATGGATTTTTTATTGGGGGATTCTTTTTTGCCCTTTCACTAATTGGCCTGATTTGGATGATTCGTGATGCATGGCGTTCAAGGCAAGAACTTGATAATCCTGTTATCCTTCTTTTGATTACATTCGCATTGCAACTAGCCGGTATTGTCACAGGCATCCCTCTTTCGTTTCAACGCTACTACATTCCCTTGTTACCTTTCCTGACCATATTTATGGCTTTCGCTATCACCAGCGGAATTCATCTAAGCGTGAATAGCGCCAAAAGTAAGAAATGGTAGATTTAAATAAAAACAGGCATGGTTCAAAACCTGAAACCATGCCAGAAAATCAATCCCCAACAATTGAAGTCTAAATCATCTCGCCTATCAAATATGCTTATAGTAAACCCGATGATTTTTATAGGGTATACCGCCCACATTGATCAAATCCTTCCGCATTTGAACCGCGGTTTCCGCTACCTGGGTTAACTCAAAATGTTCAAATCCAAATTCTTTAATGGTTTTATCCATTTCAGAATACAACAGGGCATTTCCACCCCGCCCCTGATATTCTGGCAAAATTCCAGCACCATTTAATGAAACCCACTTGGTTCTTTTCATTTCTGCCAGTAAATCAATAATTGCCCACGGCGTAAGTCGTCCTTTGGCTCGCTGCAAGGCAGCAGAAACATCCGGGAAACCGAACAGGAAACCTACAATTTTTTCCCCGTAAAGGATAACTTTGATCAAACGTGGGTCGGCAATGGTTAACAAATTTTGAACCACAAAATCAATTTCCCGTTGAGTCAGGGGGTAATACTCCCAATTGTTTACGAAAGTCTTATTGTAAGCCTCTCCGATCTGATAGGCGTATGCTTTCAACTCCCTTTTAGTGTTGAAAGTCACCACCCGGAAAGTACCCTTTTCCTTCACACGTTGAGCAACCAGATGGACTTTTTCAGGCATTTTGAAAGAGTCCCGATGAAGGTAGCAGGAAACAAAATCCACTTCCTTTTGGAAACCAAGGTTCTCGACCAGTTTGACGTAATACGGAGGATTGTAATTCATCATCACCATCATTTGACGGTGTTCAAAGCCTTCAATCTGGATACCGTAGCCATCAAATGGACTTAAACCCTTTGGGCCGACGACTTCATTCAAGCCGCGCGCATGCGCCCATTCAAACACCCGGTTGAAAAGTGCATCTGCCACTTCCTGATCATCAACACATTCAAATAAATAAAACTGAGCCTGACGGGTGTCATGATACTCATTAAAGGGTTTGTTCTCTAGCGCGCCGATCCGGCCGACCATCTCGCCGTTCATACGGGCAACAAAAAACTCCCCTTCAGAATGCTCATAAAAAGGGTGTTTTTTGGGATTCAGCATTAACTTGATATCACTCAGTATCGGGGGAACCCACTGAGGAATGTTTCGGTAAATTTTGAATGGGAATTCCACAAATTCATTGACCGCTTTCTTGCTGGATAAATCCACTTTTTCAATTGAAATCATCTTTCACCTCGCGGGTATAAATGATGAACAAAAAAACTAAGAATTGAGTATACTCCGTTTTTCGTAGTCAACAAGATGAAAAATCATTCGAAATTATTTTTGCTCTGTAATTTATTAGATATTTTTGGTATTATTGACAAAAAAGGTATTCTCATGACCAATCGTTTAATTCACGAAACTTCCCCCTACCTCCTGCAACACGCCCAAAACCCGGTGGACTGGTATCCCTGGGGCGATGAAGCCTTGCAAAAAGCCAGATTAGAAGATAAACCCATCTTTCTGTCCATTGGATACGCAGCCTGCCACTGGTGTCATGTCATGGAAGAGGAATCCTTCGAAGATTCGATTACTGCCAGTTACCTCAATCAACATTTTGTCCCCATAAAAGTTGACCGTGAAGAGCGCCCGGATCTGGATAACCTCTACATGAGCGCAGTAGTTTCCATGACCGGTCAGGGTGGTTGGCCGATGAGTGTATTTTTAACTCCAGACCTGAAACCATTTTATGGTGGAACTTATTTTCCACCGGTTCCACGCTACGGTATGCCATCATTTTTGGAAGTTTTACAGGGCATACAGCATGTTTGGCAAACCAACCGACATAATATTGATTCAGTTGCCCAAAAAGTCACTGAATATCTGCAGGAAACGAATCAATGGAAGACCTTCGCCGAACCCCAAATCCAAACCGACCTTTTAGAACAAGCTGCTCACGCACTGATCCAGCATTATGACCGCCAAAACGGTGGTTGGGGCAGAGCGCCAAAGTTTCCCCAACCAATGGTCATAGAATTTCTTCTCCACCGTCATTTGAGAAACCAACCACAAGCAATGGAAACTGCACGCCACGCTTTGGACGTTATGCAAAGCGGTGGTTTATGGGATATGGTTGGCGGTGGTTTTCATCGCTACAGCACAGATAGCCGGTGGTTAGTGCCACATTTTGAAAAGATGCTCTATGACAATGCATTGCTTGCTCAAACCTACCTTCATGCTTACCTGTTAACCGGTGATTACTCCTACCGCCGCACCTGCGAACGAACCTTGGAATTCATTTTACGCGAAATGACCCACCCATCCGGAGGTTTCTACTCCAGTCTGGACGCCGATTCGGAAGGTGAGGAAGGCAAATATTACCTCTGGACAAAGGCAGAGATTCTGGAGACTATTTCAAAACTTCCAGAACAAGAAATTTTCAAATCCACTTTTTCCCTCCCTGAAGAAGGTAATTTTGAGGGCAAAATCATTTTACAAAGTGTGCTGCCCCTCAAGACGCTGGCTTATCAGTTCGGTCTTTCAATCCAGGATTACCTTAAGCACTTAGACCAGCCTTTGGAAAAATTGCGCATTCTTCGCGAAAATCGTGTTCGACCTCAAACGGATGACAAAGTGATTGTTTCGTGGAACGCCCTTGCTCTTCGCGCCTTTGCTGAGGCAGGTCATTTTTTGCAGCGGCCCGATTTTTTACAAGCAGCCCAAAGAAACGCCGCCTTTCTGTTGGAAAACCTTGTTGCTGAAGATATTCTCTATCGCACCTGGCGCAATGAAAAATCTGCAACCCCTGCTTTTTTGGAAGATTACGCCGGATTGACAGTTGCCCTGTTGACTCTTTATCAATTTGACGGCAATTCCCGCTGGTTTTCCGAATCGCAGAAGATTCTGGAATGGATGATCACCCGTTTCAGAGATCCAAACGGCGGATTCTTTGATACCTCCTCTCAATCTTCAAACACCATTGTCTTGCCAAAATATCCACAGGATAATCCAATTCCATCGGGAAATGCGCTGGCAGCTCATGCCATCATGCTCTACTCAGCATTTGAGGAAAATTCCCCTTATATGGATTTAGCCCTCGAATTGCTGGCCACCTTACAACAAACCGCAGCGGAATATCCCACAGCCTTTGCTTACTGGCTGCAAGTTCAGGATTATGCTGCTGGCCCGATTCAACAAATTGCATTGGTATACCCAACCTCGAAAAATCAACCCCATTTAGAATGGTTTGACCCCGAAGTGACCCCTTATCATCCCCGCCGCATTCTGGTACATTCTTCCCTGCCCCTTGCAGAAAATGCACCCGGCGTATTGGAACACAAACCGGCTTTACAGGGTCTCCCGACTGCCTATATCTGTCAAAACTTTGCCTGTAAACAACCTTTGGTAGATTTAGAAGAATACAGCCGCACCATTTCCGAAGGGTTTGCATAAAAGCGCAACATCACTTCATTGAATACTTGTGGTTGATCGACTGGTAAGGCGTGACCAGCATTCTTAATAATGACATGCCCACAATTGGGTAATAACTCAACCAGGCGGCGCTGCAAATACAACGGCACGGTTGTATCACTTTCACCGCTGATTACCAGCACCGGATTGGTGATTTTGCCTGCCAGTTTACGACCATTAAAACGACTCAATTCAAGCATCGCTTTTCGATAAACCTTTGGATCAGCCAGTCTAATACTTTCGATAAACATCGCTCTGTAAAGACTTTTATCTTCCCCTGGAAAGACCCGCTTAGCGACAAGTTCTGCCTGAGCCTGTGGTGAAAGAAAAAACGCCCGCAGTCCCCGGCGTGTAAAGTAGTGGAATTCGCTCCATCTTTTAGGTCGCAACGCAGCAAAGGTATTCACCAAAATAGTCATTTTGACAAATTCAGGATGCTCAGCTGCCAACTTTAACCCCACAACCCCGCCCATCGAAATTCCCAGCACCCCAATATTTTCAATTTGTTTTGAACGTAGAAGTTTAATCAAAGATTCAGCAACCCAATCGAAGTCCCAGCGCTTCCCATCAAAGTGGGATTTGCCAAATCCCGGTAAATCTGGCGCGAGAACACGATAACCCGCTTCCACCAGCGCGGGAATCTGAAGATACCACGACTCAGCATTGGCCCCTAAACCATGAAGTAAAAGAACTGGGAAGCCGTTTTGTTGACCCTCGTCTATAATATTCATGCAGTCCCTCCCATTGCGTTGTTTTTCACAATTTTAAGCTCGTATCTTGCTTCATCAAGTTTTATAATACTATCAACACCTATGGAGGAACAAATGGAAAAATTTATAATTGAAGGCGGACATCCCTTACACGGTGAAGTAACCCCAGCCGGCAATAAAAATGCCGCACTGCCTTTACTGGCTGCCTGTTTGTTGACCGATGAACCGGTTGTTTTACGCAATGTCCCTGATATTCTGGACGTGCGCACCATGCGCGCCCTGTTGGAAAGCCTGGGTGTTGAAATCAACCCACTCGAACCGCACACCTGGCGGATTCAGGCAAAAGTAATCCGCCCTGCCGATTTGGATCCCGACCTGACTCGAAAGATCCGCGCCTCCATCCTGCTTGCCGGACCAATGACTGCCCGCATGGGTGAATTGCGCCTGCCCCCGCCGGGGGGTGATGTCATCGGGCGCCGGCGGGTGGACACTCACATCCTTGCGCTTACCAAACTTGGCGCTAAGGTTACCTACGATCGTTATTTTTACTTCTCAGCCAACGGCTTAACCGGGGCCGACATTTTGCTGGATGAAGCCAGTGTTACTGCAACCGAAAACGCCATTATGGCTTGTGTAACCGCCAAGGGACAAAGCATCATCCGCAATGCTGCTTCCGAACCCCATATTCAGGAACTGTGTCATTTTCTCAATACGCTTGGCGCAAAAATCGAAAATATCGGCTCAAACACGTTGCACATCACCGGTGTTGAAAAACTCCATGGCGGTGAATTTACTATTGGACCGGATTATTTAGAGGTGGTCAGTTTCATTGGGGCTGCTGCTGTTACCCATGGTGAAATCTGGATTCGCAATGCCGGCAACCAGTACCTGGATATGATTCGATTGGTTTTCGGACGTTTGGGCGTACACTGGGAAACCAGTGGAGATGATATCTTCGTCCCTTCGAAGCAGAAACTGGTTATTGAGCCCGATTTGGGGAATGCAATTCCAGAAATCAGCGTAATGCCTTGGCCGTCCTTCCCAACCGACTTGATGAGCATTGCTCTTGTGGTAGCCACCCAATCCAAAGGTACCGTACTTTTCCATGATTGGATGTATCCCAGCCGTATGTTCTTCACCGATAAACTCGTTGGTATGGGTGCTCAAATTGTCTTATGTGATCCGCACCGATGCATTGTTCAGGGACCTACCGAACTTTACGGCGAAAAAATGGAAAGTCCCGATATTCGCGCCGGTATGGCGCTGGTACTGGCTGCCCTTTCGGCGAAAGGCACATCGGTCATTCGCAATATCGGACAGATTGACCGTGGTTATGAGAAAGTAGATCAGAAGCTGGCAGCCTTAGGCGCTAACATCCAACGAGTGGTTGAATAACAAATCAAAAAATCCCGGAAACCCCGGGATTTTTTGATGACCATCTGTTTTAGTTCTTCTTGGCAGAAGCGTTTTGTACTACCTCTAAAAATTGATCCAGTATTTCGCGCAGCATTCCCTCGGGTAAGGCGCCAACCTGACGGTGAATCACCTTGCCGTTGGCAATAAATAGCATCGTAGGAATGCCCTGAACCCCATAACGCATTGCCCATTCGGGATTTTCGTCGGTATTCACTTTCGCGACAATTAATTTTCCAGCATATTCCGCAGCAATTTTATCCAGGATTGGGGCAACCATGCGGCAGGGACCGCACCAGGGTGCCCAGAAATCAACAATAACCGGCAAATTTGACTGAAGTACCGTTTTTTCAAATGCTGCATCCGTTACGTGTACTGGTTCTTTAATCATTCCTTTCTCCTCTCATCAGTTTTGATATAGTATACCATTCGAAAAAAATTCATGCTAATTTTGATGCTGAGTGAATTCAAAAGTTGCATAAAATATCAGACCTCTCAGATTTCGAGAGGTCTGAAAACAATCCTTAAAACCTGATCCTGAAAATCACTTGACTTTTACCGAAATGGTCTTCGGACGCATTTCCTCAGCTTTGGGTAATACCAGCGTGAGAATACCATTCTCATATTCGGCTTTGGCTTTTTCTACAACCACATCCACCGGCAATTGGATGGAACGGGTAACCAAGCCGCTGCGCCGTTCGCGGATATGGTAGGTGGCATCCTCCCGGACTTTTTCCTCCTTGACTTCTCCGCGAATGGTTAACACCTGGTTAGCCACGGACACCTGGATATCTTCCGGTTTTACACCCGGCAAGACGGCTTTGACTACCACTTCATCATTGGTCTGGTACATATCCACAGCCATCCAATCATATCCGCGCCAACCTTCCAGTTGACGGCTTAACATGTTGTCAAAAACTTGATCTACCATCGAACGTAAAGTTGCCATCTCTCGGAAGGGATCAAACAGGGTCAAGTCTGCCATACTCCACCTCCTTGATCATTAAAGTCGGCTTATCCTTTTGTATAAAACATAAAGATAAGAATATGACAAACGAAATATTAAAGATTTATAAAAACATTGCGGCTTAATCTGAATCTTTTTTGGATCCCTCGCGGGTAAAATCCACAAACCGATAGCCTACCCCTCGTTCTGTAAGAATATACTTTGGGTTTGCCGGATCTTTTTCTAATTTTTGACGAAGGTAATTGATATAAAGTCGTACATAGTGGGGTTCATCTCGATATTCATAACCCCAAACCTTTGAAAGCAATTGATCATAGGTCATCACCCAGCCAGCATTTTGCACCAGGTGATAAAGCAGACGGTATTCGGTTGGTCGCAGCTTAACCAGCTTGCCATCCACCCAGACTTCACGCCTGCCAAAATCAATTTTCAACCGATCATCAATCTCATAAACTTCTTTCGAACTAAAACCACTGGCTTCAGTTCGACGCAAGACGGCCCGCACACGGCTAACCAATTCTCTTGGGCTGAATGGTTTGGTTACATAATCATCCGCCCCTAATTCAAGCCCCCGCACGCGGTCATCCTCTTCTCCCTTAGCGGTCAACATGATCACCGGAACATTACTGATTTCACGAATCATTTTTAACACTTCAAACCCATCCAAATCCGGCATCATCACATCCAGAATGACAACGTCCGGCATCGCATCTCGCAGTTGATGGATGGCTTCCAAACCCCGATGCGCTTCTACCACCCTGAAACCATCGTGTTCCAGGTTTAAGCGGATGAAGCGCGCCATGCGTTCCTCATCATCCACTACGAGAATTACGCGATTCTTAAAATCCTCATCTTGAGACATGGGTTTATTCCCTTACGAAGGTAATGATTTCCTCTTCCTCGCTGGTTGGTAAAACCTCGATGAAGGTTACGCGACTCATAGGCCACATGACCATGGTTACATTTGGTTCAAGGTAATGTAAATCTTTCCCGTCCCTCTTTCTAGGATTTTTGAGGATTACCAAATTGTCAGCCGGTGACGGCAAAGTATCCACCTCACCAACAACAGGATCTTCATTTACGATGTGGAGAATTAAGGTTGGCATTGCACCATTCCATTTATTTATGAATGATCAACTGAAATTTTAGCTTTCCCAATGCAATTACATCCCCATGCTTCACAGGGTAATCCACATGTGGGACAATTTTTTGCCCATTTACCCGTGTCCCGTTCGCCGACCCCAAATCCATGATCGAAACGCGCTGCGATCCGATTTTGATTGCAGCATGCAGCCGGGATACTCCCTGAGTATAAGCTTCAAATTCAGACAAATCAACATCCGGTAAAATAGGCTGCCCTTCAGCAATTCGTCCGAGCGAAAACTCGGAGCGGCCAGTGAGGTGGATTGTTCTCCCCGAATCGATCATGTGCAATGAAACGACCGGCTCAGCGCCTTCAACAACCGCCGTTTCAATTTTCACCTCTGGAATAGGGACGCTGGAAAAAACAGCGCTACCGTTGAGCATATCAGAATTGACTTTTTCTAAATTCTGAGTAGTTAACGTATCAACCGAGGTCAATTGTGCGCCGCATTCGCTACAAAACAAAGCACCCGGTAATTCCTGATGCTGACAATTAGGGCAACGAATCATGGCTCCCTCCTCGCCGGACTGGGCAACAAAAACAACGCGCGTGTACCATACTTAATTTTCTTATCCCCTTCTTTGCTGAAAGAATGAGTTCTCTGGATGTGATCGGCCTCAACCAGAACGGTTTTTGCCAGTTCACGATCACCCTGGGCAAGTAAATGAGTTGCTAAATGCTGCAGATGCCGCGTTGCTTTCCCAATATCTCCTGATTGCACTTCCAACCGGGCTTTTTCTTGCAAACGATACAGCGTAATTTTTGACATTGCCTGAAGGATTGACGTGGGTGGCTTTTCCGTCTGCCAGTTTTCTCTGGTTTGACGGAAAAGATGCACCCCATAGCGCCCAAATGGATTGGCCAGGGATGGAACTTGCATTTGAATAAAACCTTTCAAGAGTTCAACTTCGGTTCGATTGTTGGCGAGCGGGGGTAGTTTGAATTCTAATATAATACTGGTTTTTTTTCCATATTCAATTGTGCCCAAAGGTATGGGCGATTCGTTGCCCAGCGGGGTGATGTCGGGATGAATACGAAAAACATACCGCAGTTCTATCCCTTCTTCCAAATTGAAGAACCACTCAATTTTTCTTGCATAACTGACCGAAATGGATTGCATTTTACTTTCGATAAATTGGGTAAGGTCTTCATTGCGGTTGACGTATACCGCATTACCTCCGCTTAATGCCGCTATTCGATCCAAAAAAATATCATTCCACTCATCCTCTATCCCCAGGGCATTAATCGGCACCCCTTCCTCGCGTGCCTGGGCAGCCAGATCGATACAGTTTTGTTCATCCCCATAGGTATGGCCATCTGTAATCAAGATCAACTGCTTGATCATTCCTTCCCGGCTAAATCGTTGAATCAAGTCATAACCGGTAGAAAGTCCTTGAAAAATTTCGGTTGCTCCACCGACCTGTAATTTACCCAGCACACTCTCTACAGATGCTGGATCTTCAAGTTCCTTCGGAGGTAAAATCACCTCTGCCCGATCGCTGAAAGCTACAATGGACAGCCGATCTTTGGGTCTTAATTTTCGGGTTAAAAGGACGATATTCTGCCGCACCATCTCAATTCGCTCACCGCGCATGGAGTTGGACCGATCAACAATTAAACACACATGGATGGGTGGCAGATCTTTGGGGTCTGGTTGTTTGGGTGTATCCAATTCCAGTAAAACATAAAAGAGTTGAGGTTCATCTAACAGCGGAATTTGCGACCGCCCGTAGGTTATGGAAATATTAACCTCGGGTAGTTCTTTAAACTCCGCCGGTAGTTGTTCGTCATAAGCCAAACGTTTTTTGGGATTGGAGAGTACTTCGTAGGCTTCTTGAATTTGTAAAAATTTTTGCTTGGCAAATGGATCGGGGTTCACATCCGGATGAAAACGCCGGGCAGCCTCGAAATATGCCGTTCGGATATCTTCCGCACTGGCATTGAAAGGAATTTCAAGGACTTGATAAAAACTCGTCTTCATCCCAAAACTCTTAGAAATACTGCACTAACACAACACTGATGTTGTCCGGTCCTCCACCAAGGTTTGCTGCATCTACAAGATTTTTACAAGCCACAGAGGGGTTTCTCGCACTGGCGATAATTTGGAAAATTTCAGCCTCTGGTACTACTCCCCACAAACCATCACTGCAAATCATTAAATATCCCGGGTGAGGCATGGGCAAAGATTGGATATCGGGGCGAAATGGCTCTGCCTGCCCAAGCGCTCGATAGAGCACATTTCGATTGGGATGGACGGAGGCTTCCTGTTCGGTAATTTGCCCCAGTTCTACCAGACGCCGTACAAGAGAATGATCTTGAGTGATCAATTGCATTCGTCCATCAGGAAAAATGAAATATGCCCGGCTGTCCCCCACATGAGTTATCGTTACCTGTTCCCCAATCACCAGTGCTGCCGTAAGCGTTGTCCCTCCGCCAGGCGCGCGGCGGGTAACCGCTTGTTGCGCCCTTGTAACTGCAATTTCCATGATTTCCTGGAGGCTTTCACCGCTTGATTCCCCATCAATCCCAATGAAGGGAAGATAAATTTTGCTTAATATGGTTTCAACAACTGCTTTTGCAGCAACACTGCTCGCCACCTCGCCATACTCATAACCTCCCATTCCATCCGCAACGAGGAACAAACCAAAGGGAATCTCATTATTTCCATCTGCCAGCGTTGCCGAAAGCGAAAATAAGGCGTCCTCGTTATGTTCTCGCTGTCTGCCAACAGACTGACCACAACCTACCAGAAAATGCGGCGGAGACATGGAAACGGTAGGTATTGAAACAACCTGTAACTGTTCCTCAGTCAAAGGAGCGGTTTGAATATTTTCCGCTAAAGGGCGGGTCTGAATATTTTGATTTTTTTCTCGAACAAAGAGGTTCTTTATAAATTTCAGCACAATTCCTCCAAAAAATTCTCGCCATTTAGACCAAAATAGCGTAGAAAATATGGTCTGCAGATCCAAAATAGACGGTATCGTTGAAGATCAAGGGCATACTGGTAATCGGACCTTCGGTCGCAAACTTCCACCTTAATCGCCCAGCTTTCAGTTCCAAACAGTACAGGTTTCCATCCGCGGAACCGCAAAAAACCATGTCCTTATGTACCATCGGTGAACCACTGACCTGATGATTGGTCTGGTACTTCCAGATTTCGCGGGAATTATTGGCGTCAATACAATAAATATTTCCATCCGCTGACCCAAATAATAAGTAATGGTCAACCCGGTATGGCGAAGAAACCGAACCTTTCATCATTCGATACCGCCAGATTACCCAACCACTTTTCGCATCCAGAGCATAAACCGAGCCATCTAGCGAGGTGAAATACACAATTCCCTGTGTAACAAGAGGAGAAGAGGTGATTGCTCTTTTGGCGCGAAACCGCCATTTTAGCTGACCGCGAAAATCCACACACAGGAAATCACCACCCTCATTACCAAAATAAATCAAATCATTCGCAACGGCTGGGGAGGAACGAATTGCCATACCGGCATCCACTTTCATCACCCGCCGCATGGACACAATGTTAACACCATAAAAGAAACCATCATCACATCCAAAAAAGACATGCCCTTCAACGATTCTTGGAGAGCTGCGAATTGGACTCTCCAGCGGTAAGGTCCATGCCATTTTGCCCGTCTTTGGGAGAATGGCATATAAATTTCCGTCTTCCGAACCCACAAAAATCAAATCGTTCGTAATCGCTGGCCGGGTAACAATTCCCCCATTGGTGGGAAATTTCCACTTGAATTCACCACTGGCTGCGTCCAGGGCATATAAATTGTGATCATAAGAACCCACGTAAATGATACCGTTATCGTAGGAAGCCGAACCTCGAATTTCATCCTCGCAACGAAAGATCCATATCGGTTTGACAACCTGTTCAGAAACCACCGCCGGCAAGCTGATTCTGGACAATGCGCCAGTTTTCTTAGCCGCATTTAAAAGCGCTTCTTTCATCGCTGCCGCCGATTGAAAACGTTCTTGCGGGGAATACTTTAAGGCAGTCTGGATGACGGTTTCCAACTCAATACTTACCGCCGGATTGATTTGACGGATTGGCCGTTCGGCAAATGAAAATGGCGGTTCCATGCGCGGATCTCGCTTTGTCAGCAGGTGATGCAGGGTTGCCCCAAGTGCATAGATATCCGCCAGTGGTGAAGCTTCACCTCGATACTGTTCAGGTGGAGAGTACCCCTCCGTTCCGATCATGGTTCCTTTTTGACCTTCACGAAACATTTTTGCAATCCCAAAATCAACCAGCACAACATGACCTTGCTGATTGATCATGACATTCGAAGGTTTCATATCGCGGAAAATGATCGGTTCGGGTTTGTGATTATGTAAATATTCCAGCACGTCGCAAATTTCAATAGCCCAGGCAATTACCTTATCTTCGGCAATCGGCCCTTCACTTTCATTGAGTATCGCCTCTAAATCCTTGCCATTGATATATTCCAACACCAGATATGAACGTTCTTCGTGAGAAAAGTAATCGAAAATCTTCGGAATCGATGGATGGTTTAGCGTGACGAGAATATTGGCTTCCTGTTCAAAATTTTGCACAACCGTTTGGCGCACCAGCGGATCCCGCGCCTGATTGATCATCTCTTTGACTGCTACCAGTTTGATCACATTGGGAAAATGCAGATCGCGCGCCCGATAGACCGAGCCCATACCCCCAACACCAATAACGTCCTGAATCAAATACCGATCAACCAGAACGAAACCTGTCTGCAATTGTTTGACAGGTCCTTGTCCGCCACTAAAACTTTGAGTGATACGATGAGTATCCAGTTTGACCTCCCGGGACCTAAATCACCTTTCCCCCGAAAACCTGAATTTTTCAGTAATAATGAACAAGTATAACCCTGATGATTTTCGTATTTTGTTGGGATTTTTGACAGCCTTACGTATTGTTAAAATTATATCTACAAAACTTCTTTTTGCAACAAAAATAGCCCTTGCATTAACCAAACAAATTTAAAATTGCCTGTCAAGCAAACTGGACTTCCCTTAAACTTTTGGTTAGAATTTAATCAACGATGCGATCAATCAGTGGAAATAAACGGCTTTTTCTCAAGGGTTTCACCTTGAGGGAAAGTCGTATTTATTATCAAAAGGCAAGAGTCCAATCAGGAGAGGGAAATGTTTGCTAACATTGATCAGGCTCAGGCTTTCGTCAAACAACACGGCATCCGCATGGTTGATTTAAAATTCATTGACTTATGGGGGCGCTGGCATCATGTAACCATTTCGGTTTCCGAATTTAACCCTTCGCTCATGGAAAACGGCGTGGGGTTTGATGGTTCAAGTGTCGGATTCAAGTCCGTTCGGGCCGGCGATATGGTACTCATTCCAGATCTTTCTACAGGTTTTATGGATCCATTTTGGGAAACCCCCACCCTCAGTTTTATTTGCAACACCATGGAAGCAGACACCAAAGAACTTTTCGCTTTTGATCCCCGCGAGATTGCCCGACGGGCTGAAAAGTATCTAATCGAATCAGGAATTGCAGATAAATCCATTTGGGGACCGGAATTTGAATTTTATATTTTCAACAAAGTAACCTTTGAAAACGGTGTTAATGTATCTGCATATCGTGTCGATTCGATCGAATCCAACTGGAACAGCGCTCAGGGTGGTCATGGCCATTTCATTCCCCTGCACGGTGGTTATCACGCCATCCCGCCGCGCGATCAACTGTATAATCTTCGTTCTGAAATTGTCACAACTCTCGAAGAAATTGGGTTAAAGATCAAGTATCATCATCACGAAGTGGGTGGACCCGGCCAATGCGAAATCGAAACTCCTTTATTAGATATAATGTCAGCCGGCGATGCCTCAATGCTGATAAAGTATGTTACCAAAATGGTGGCACTGAAACAGGGGCAGACCGCCACTTTCTTGCCAAAACCACTTTTTGGCGAAGCGGGAAACGGAATGCACTTTCACCAACTCCTTCGAAAAGGGGAAACCAATGTCTTTTATGACCCTGCCGGCCCTCACCTTCTCAGCAATACCGCCCTATATTACATTGGCGGATTACTTACCCACGCCCCTGCCATTTTAGGCATCACAAATCCCAGCACCAACTCCTATTGCAGGTTAGTCCCCGGTTTTGAAGCACCTGTAAACTGCTTCTTTTCCAGTGGCAATCGCAGCGCAGCCATCAGGGTGCCAAAATACGCAACTGAGCCAGACAAAGTCCGTTTTGAATTCCGACCACCAGATGCAACCTGCAATCCCTATTTAGCAATGGCAGCCATGTTGATGGCAGGAATTGACGGGATCAAGAAACAGATAGACCCATCAGCAGCCGGTTTTGGACCTATCGACGAGGATATTTTTTCCTGGCCTTCGGAAAAACGCGCGTCAATTCTCAGCTTACCGACCTCCCTTGATATGGCATTAACTGCCCTCGAAGAGGACCACCAGTTTCTTCTTGAAGGCAGCGTCTTCAGCGAGGAAATGCTTTGCTTAAAGAATGGATTCGAGGCAAACGATGCGAGGAATCTCAAATTCGGATCAGACCCCATCCTTACGAAATCGAATTGTACTTCGACCTATGATGATTAATTTGACGGGCGGCAAATTGCGCAGGGGCACAATTTTCGTAGATATTGCCAGTTAAATATCCCAAAATGATGGCCATCTTCCCATTCAATGGTGATAGCATAACTGCCTACAGCTTCCAACTTTTTCATTCGTGTGGCCGCAGATTCGGGAAGATCAATCTCAAAGACTTCTTCATCCGGTTCTGAACGCATGTTTTCATGGCCGCCACGGCAGGATGCACATGGACAGGCAGCCCTTAACAGCCCAAACGGATATCGAGAAAGATGTCCATCTTCCCATTCAATGGTCAAGACACGAGTTGTGCGATTTGCAGAAATCTTTTTTGGAGAATATTCCATTTTATTTTACGCCCTCAAGGTTGAGATTCGGTACCTAAATCAATTACTCTGAGAAAACGAGAGGCTGCCCAGCCGCTGCGTTTCTCATCATAAGGCGCGGTGAGATACCACCACGTAAAACCATCCGCTTCTTTGGGTCCATCCACTACTTTGAACACCTCCGATTCATACCCAAGAAACAAAATATCCGTATTGGTGCCTGGCTCCCGCCGAAGGCGCAATCCATCTCCACCCGTACCGAATATTTGCACAAACAAACCAACCCGGATGCCGTCTATTGTAATAGAAAGCGCCGGTTGGGTCGCGGTTGGGGTAGCAAAAAGGGACATTTGCCCACCGATGGTTGAGGTTGGGGCTGGCACTATGGTCAGTACAGCTGTCGCTTCCTGTGTCAATTCAACCTGTGTGGGTCTTAATAACAGTGTTCCAGCAATTATGGCAGCACCAATTAACAGGGCTATCAAAGCCGACAAAATAATCGTCCCACAGCCAGATGCCGGCAAATTCCTCATCGGTCATCCTCCCGTTGGCAGCAGGAAAAAACCAATTCCGAGAATTAGATACACCCCCAGTAATGTGGCTCCTTCCAGCCAATTCGATTCTCCGTCAAAGGCCACCATCGCCGCTATCACAACTCCTCCTCCCAGGGCGAGCAATTCAAAGCGGTTGAAAATTAAAGTCAGGGGATTGCCGATTAATAAACTGACAAATACCAGCAAAGGAGCAACAAACAGGGCAATCTGCAAACTGGACGAAACAGCAATTTCTATGGAAAGGTCCATATTGTTCCTGACCGCCACCGTTACGGACACCAAATGCTCTGCAATATTACCAATTAAGGGGATTAAAATCACACCCAAAAAGAATTCCGATACACCAAGGGAAACCACCACTTCTTCAACTGAACCGACCAAAAATTCACTCATGATAACCACTCCCAGGGTGGATAGCGTCAGTACCGCTATGGCTTGTGATGGTTTCCGGTGCCGGCTTACTTCAGTTTCTACTGCAACCGAAGCTACCGCAATCGGACTCCTGGTCATTTTGAGGGTATAAATTAGGCCAGCAATATACAGGGCAATCATAACCGCCGCCACCCCCAGACTCAACGATTCGACCCCCCAACTCCCCTCAGCACCAATGGAGTGGCTGAAAAAAGAAGGAATTATTAAAGCTACAATAACCACAACCAGCATTACAGCATGGTTTGCGGCTTGTTGCCGATCGAACTTTTGAATTCCATTTTTTAGTTCTCCCAGAAGCATGGAAAGACCCATGACCAGCAATAAGTTCCCTATAATCGAACCCGTGATGGAAGCTTTCACCAATTCCAACAACCCCTGGCGGATTGCCATAATGGTAATGATTAATTCCGCCGCATTCCCCAGGGTGGCATTCAGCAATCCACCGATTTTTGGTCCAGTGTAAGCAGCCAGCGCCTCGGTCGATTCCCCAATCAAGGTCGCCAAAGGTACAACAGCCAATGCCGAAAAACCAAAAATCCAGATGGGTTGCCAATGTAAAAGCTCTGAAAGAATACTAACCGGTATTGCAAATAACAACATATGAACGGGATGTTTTTGGATATAGGAGATCAACGATTTCATAATGATTTTCCTCAACAAGATTATGTAGATTATAACTCCGATACCTGACAAGAAATTTGACATCAGAGGGTGTGATATAATTCAACCAGTAAAATTCGGACATGGAAGATTCAAAAACCGTTGTACCCATTTTAGGCAACCGGTATCAACTGCTCCAAACCATTGGAACTGGGGGTATGGCAGTTGTATATTTAGGTCGCGATACCATGCTGGAACGACCGGTGGCTATCAAAATCCTCCGGGAAGATTATTCCAAAAACGAAGCCTTCCGGGAAAGATTCCGATTAGAAGCAAAAGCGGCTGCTAATCTCTCCCATCCAAACATTGTCACCGTCCATGACTTTGGTTTTGATTCCGACCGTCTTTACCTCGTCATGGAATATTTACCAGGAACAGATCTGAAAACCATCTTGCGGGAGAGAACCCGTTTGCCTATCCAGGAAGCGGTGAATATTATTGTTCAGGCTGCAGCAGGGATTGGCTATGCGCACCGAGCCGGATTGATCCATTGCGATGTCAAACCTCACAATATCCTGGTGACCCCCGATCAACGCATCAAAGTTACCGATTTCGGTATTGCCCGCGCAATGGCCAGCATTCACCCTGAAGAGAGGTCGGACGTTGTGTGGGGCTCTCCCCTTTACTTTTCACCTGAACAGGCTGCCGGCGAACCTCCCTCACCCGCCTCTGATGTTTACTCCTTGGGCATCGTCCTGTACGAAATGGTCACAGGCAGACTTCCCTTTCAAAGCAACGACCCGGTTGAATTGGCGCGGATGCACCGGGAAGTTTTACCCCCTCATCCCCGCCGTTTTAACCCTGAAATCCCCCCCACCCTTGAACAAATCATCCTCAAAGTGCTTTCAAAGGAACCGGCTGCCCGTTATCGAACCGCAGATCAATTTGCAAGGGTTTTATCCACCTTCTTAGAAACTCAACAGGCTCACCCTCTTGTACGCCCAAACTCCTCCGAGGCAGATACTCAACCCCAACTGATCCCGCTGCAAACCCCTCCAGCTGCTCAACCATCTATGGCAACTCAGGAAAGTGATGATGCTGCCCTGAACATTGATTGGCTGACCATTTTTTTGGCTCTGCTGGCAATTTTAGCTGTGGGTGGTTTGATACCCTTTTGGTTATATGTCTGGTTTTCCTTTAATCCTCCCATCTGAAAGGGTTCATCAGGTTGTATTACCTATCGGCGTCAATTCTTTCTGCAGATTTTTCAAACCTCTCGGATCAAATCCGTCAGGCAGAAGATGCCGGTGTGGACTGGATTCACATTGATGTGATGGATGGACATTTTGTACCCAATATTACCATGGGGCCGTTTATTGTCGAAACCTGCCGAAGAATCACCTCTTTGCCACTGGATGTTCACTTAATGATTGAAAAGCCAGAGAATCACATCCAATCCTTTGTGAATGCAGGTGCAAACTGGGTAAGCATTCACATTGAAGGTAACCCCAATGTCCACCGCACTCTTCAACTGATTCGTTCATTAGGGGCAAAAGCAGGCATCGTTCTGAATCCGGGAACCCCTTCACAAGCAATAGAAGCTGTTCTTCCCTTCATAGACTTAGTCCTGGTCATGACGGTCAATCCCGGTTTCTCAGGTCAAACCTTCATTTCGCAGGTATTGTCCAAAATTACTTCAATTCGAAAATTAATAGATGAATCCAACCCCAAGGCTATAGTTCAGGTAGATGGTGGGATTAACCCTGAAAACATCGCGGCTGTAGCCGAGGCTGGGGCGGATTGTTTTGTGGCAGCTACAGCCATATTCAAGCACCCACAGGGGATCGCGGAGGGTGCCAAATCTCTTCGTTTGGCACTGCAAAAAAAAATGCGGCTTTCGCCGCAAATTCAAGAACGCGGCTAACGCCGCACATCTCGAAAGGATTGAACTACTTGGTCTTAACCAATGTCCGAATGCACCTTGCACACAAAACACGGCGCACTTTACGCCCACTTTCCATCACCGTCAACCGCTGCAGGTTGGGTTTGTAGGAGCGGTTTGTAGCGCGCATGGAGAAACTTCGGTTATGACCAAAAGTCGTTGTTTTACCGCACCGTTCGCATTTAGCCATGATCTTCAAATCCTTTCCAGCAACAAAACTATCTTCCAGCCGCACATTGACCAGACGCAAGAGTACATTTTACCACACAGCGCATCTTTTTTCAACTTAAATTGTTTTATAAAAGAGGGATTGCGACTATGAGCGAACCAAATCCACTGGGCAATATTTTTATCTCACACCGGGCAATTGCATCCATCGCCCATGTGGCAGCCATTGAGTCTTACGGAGTTGTAGGTCTTGCCGGAAAAAATCTGGCGGAAGACCTTGCCAATAAAATTGTCAAAGATCCTTCCAAAGGAGTCGAGGTTGAGCTCAAAGAGGATGGCATCATTATTGACCTCTACATCATTGTCGAATACGGAACTCGGATTAAAATGGTAACTTCAAGTGTCGCTGAAAACGTCCGTTATCAAATCGAAAAATGGCTTGAGTTACCGGTGAAGGAAGTCAATGTTCACGTGCGCGGATTACGCATCAGCGACACGGATTAGAAATCTACTGAATTGGTTTGGAGCACTATGAGTGATGATGTGAATCGAACAACCCTGCCTCAGGCTAGGGAAATTGCACAGGCAGGGAAACTTGATGGAATTGCTTTGAAAAAATTAGTGGAAGCCGGCACACTTTGGTTGAAGACAAACCAGCAGCTGGTCAATTCTTTGAATGTTTTTCCTGTCCCCGATGGCGATACCGGTACCAACATGTTGTTGACCATGCAGGCCGCGTACAATGAAATCCTGCATTCCGAAGAAAAAAATGTTGGAAAAGTTGCCCACGCCATTGCACAGGGCGCTCTGATGGGGGCCAGAGGCAATTCAGGCGTGATCTTATCTCAGCTTTGGAGAGGATTTGCGCGTGCTTTGGATAATTTTGAAGAAGTAGATGGCGAAATTCTTATCAAAGCGCTGGTAGAAGCCAGGAACACTGCCTATAAAGGAGTCGTCCGACCCGTTGAAGGCACTATTTTAACGGTTGCCAAAGATATTGCCACCGCGATTGAAGCATTTAAAGATAAACCTCTGACTTTGGAATGGCTGGAAAAAATTGTATTTGAAGCAGATTTATCCGTACAAAAAACCCCTGAACTGCTGCCCATTCTCAAACAAGCCGGTGTGGTAGATTCCGGTGGTAAAGGCTTATTCATAATATTGGAAGGAATGCTGCGCTACCTAAAAGGACAATCTCTGGAAACGCCCACTACCAGCGTACAACCGCTATCTGCAATGAACTTAGAGGAAACCATGGAAGAAATTGAGCCGGGTCAGGATTTTGAGGTTGTGGTAGATTTTCGACCTCATCAACCGCTGGATTTGGACCGTTTTTATGAGCATCTTTCTCAAATGGGAACCTCCATTCAAGTTGGTGAAGGTGACGGCATGTATCGTATGCACATTCATGTCCCCACCGAAAAACGCTATGAACCAATTGAGTACACCATGAGCCTGGGTACAATCACCAAAGTGGCCATCGAGAATCTTCTGGCTCAAATGGAAGAGAAAAAGAATTCCTCTCCACCAATTGAATTTCCACCATGTGAACCCGGAAAAATTGCGGTTGTAGCGGTGTCTCCCGGTTTAGGGCTTTCTCGAATTTTCGCGAGTCTGGGAGTAAATGCCATCGTTGAAGGTGGTCAGACCATGAATCCCAGCACCGAAGAAATCTTAAAGTCTTTTGAAAACCTGCCAACTGATCAAATTATTATTTTGCCCAATAACAAAAACATTATTCTGGCAGCTCAGAATGCCGCTTCCCTTTCAGTTAAAAAGGTAAAAGTCATTCCCACCAAGACCATTCCTCAAGGGCTCAATGTGATGCTGCGTTATGATCCTGATGGAAACCTGGATGAAATTGCTGCAGAGATGGAACAGTCCATTCTGGAAGTGGAGACCGGTGAAATCACTACAGCAACCCGCTCGGTTGAAATTAATGGAGTAAAGGTGAAAGAAGGACAGGTCATTGCCCTTTTGAATGGACAATTGGTTGCGTCAGCCAGCGATCTGGAAGAAGCCTGCTTTGAACTGCTCAATGCCGCAAAAACCGAAGAAAGAGAACGAATTACCCTGTTTTATGGTCAGAACATTACCCTGGATGAAGTAAATCAACTTGCAGAGAAAATACAGCAGAAATACCCCGACCACGAAATGGAGATTCACGAAGGCGGGCAGCCCCACTATCAATTAATCATTTCGATTGAATAAACGATATGCGCAAGATTGGCGTCCTGGTTGACAATACTGCTCAATTTCCTCGCCATTCATTTCCGGGACAGAATTTAATCCGAGTTGCAACCCATGATGTAGCCTTTCGTGGGGCAATCTATCCGGCGGGAGATGGATTGAAGGTTTCCGAATTGCCGTCGTTTGCAAGAGAACAAGATGCACCTAAACTGCTTTCACCTTCTCCAGAAAAATTCAACCAGATTTTAACCGGAATGGGCACCGAATTTGACGAAGTGCTGGTATTGGTACATTCCTCTCACCTGAGCAGCACATTTTACAATGCCAGTCTGGCAGCCTCAAGCCTGCAAGGCAGGCTGCAGGTTAATGTAATAGATACCAACACCTTTTCGGCTGGGTTGGGAATGCTGGCGCAACTGGCTGCTCAGGTTATTCAGCAGGGGGCTGATCTCGCCGAGGTTGAGCACATCGTCAGACAACAAGCTGCTCATACCTACACAATCGTTTGCTGCCCGGGGCTTTCCTATCTGTCTCAAAACGGGATTGTTGATCCGGCTCAGGCCGTTGTTGGAGAATTCCTTTCAATGATGCCGGTATTTTCCTTTGAAGACGAACGCCTGACGCCCATTGAAAAAATGCGCAATAACCGAAATATCACGGAGTTTTTCATCGAATTTGTTGAAGAGTTTGATGATTTACAACACATTGCGGTCGTCCAAAGTGTCCCTCCTTTACTGCACGAAACCCGTAGCATGCGCCAGATATTCCTGGAAAATTATCCAACGACCAGTTACAGTGAACATAATCTCAATTTGACCACGGCCATTCTTTTCAGTCCCAAAATGGTTGGGCTGATTGTTGCAGAAACGGTATCCGAAGACGGATAGCATAACTTTTTTTCAAACACCCGATCCATAGCCTGCTTTCCAGAATAGGGTAAAATAATCTCATGTCATCTGCACTGGAAAAAATTAGAAAATTCCTCAAACTGGAAATTGAGCGCGGTTACGACAATCGAGCTGTTGTTGGCGGACTGGATAAAATTATCCCCGCATGGGAACAGGAAGCCCATCAAGACGGCCTGCCCTCTACGGTAGTCCGCCAAATTTGCGATAAATTATCCCAATACCCTTCACTTTCTACTGACCTGCGAGAAAAAATTATTCAAGAAATCCTTGAAATTGCAGTAAATTCATCGAATTTTGCGCCGGAACCCGCGTTTTCTCCCCCACCAGGTGAAGAAATTGATTACCCACTTCTAAATAATGCAAAAAAAACCACCTTTTCGGTTAACCCGGCAAATCCTGCCCCACATGAGTCAAAAAACAAACCAACTGGTTTGGAGGCGAGTCTAAAAGTATTACCTGGAATCGGGCCAAAAAACGCCCAAAATCTCGAAAAATTGGGGCTTCACAAGCTGGAAGACTTATTGTATTTCTTCCCGCGCCGGTATGATGACTTTTCAAAAATGAAGCCAATCAACCAGGTGCGCTTCGGTGAGGAACTCTCCGTAGCCGGTACAGTGCAAAAATCCCAGCTTCGGGAAATCAAAGGCAACCGAACACTGTTTGAAGCTGTGATTTCAGATGGTACCGGTTCATTGCGTGTTTCGTGGTTCAATCAGCCATGGCTTGAGAAAAACCTTCGTCCCGGTGTTCAGGTTGTCCTCTCCGGTAAAGTAGACATGTATCTTGGAAGATTATGCATGAATAATCCCGAATGGGAATTGCTGGATCAGGAACACCTGCACACCAATCGTATTGTGCCGGTTTATCCATTGACCGCTGGTGTGAGCCAAAAAGTTTTACGCCGTTTGATGTATCAGACAGTCAGCTTTTGGGCAACACGGATTGCAGATTTTCTGCCGGATGAGATTCGGTCGGCTGGCGATCTTCTTCCCCTCCCACAGGCTCTTCGTCAAATCCACTTTCCCGACAGCGATGCAAATCTCAATTTAGCCCGCCAGCGATTGGCTTTTGATGAAATATTCCTCATCCAGTTGGGGGTGTTAAGGCAAAAACAAAATTGGCAAAACCGAACGGCTCACATATTTGAGATTAGCGAAGACTGGCTTACCGCTCAAATTAACCGGCTTCCATTTCCCCTCACCAATGCGCAACAAAGAGCCATCCGCGAAATTCGTGCCGATTTATCCTCCGGCCGCCCCATGAATCGCTTGCTTCAAGGTGATGTTGGCTCGGGTAAAACGGTAGTAGCCGCGTTGGCAATAGCCATGGTGACCGCTTCTGGCATGCAGGCAGCCCTTATGGCGCCAACCAGCATCCTGGCAGAACAACATTACCGCAGTTTTCAAAAATTATTCGTCCGCTCTGATACGGATGACTCAGCCCCTTTTAGCGCCGCAGAGGTACGCTTGCTGGTCGGTGATACACCCGAAAAAGAAAAACAGGAGATTCGCGAAGCGCTGGCCTCTGGTGAAATAAAATTGTTAATAGGTACTCATGCTCTTATCGAAGACCCTATCGAGTTTAAGCACCTTCAACTGGCAGTGATTGATGAACAACACCGTTTTGGAGTTGCTCAACGCTCTGCTTTACGCGCCAAGGGCAATAACCCTCACCTGCTGGTAATGACCGCTACACCAATTCCCCGCTCTCTGGCTTTGACCATTTACGGGGATTTGGATCTTTCTGTGATGGATGAAATGCCAGCCGGACGGCAACCCATTGAAACACGCATCTTCACCCCCTTAGAACGCGAACGGGCATATTCTTTCATCCGTGCTCAGGTTCGCCAGGGTTATCAGGCTTTTATCATCTATCCCCTGGTTGACCAGGAGCAATCCGAAACCGAAGACGCTCTTGCAGCTGTTCAACAACAACAACGTCTTCAAAAAGAGGTCTTTCCTGACTTGAAAATTGGACTGTTGCATGGCAGAATGCGCCCCGAAGAAAAAGAACTGGTCATGCGCCAATTCCGGGATCGGGAATACCACATTCTGGTATCTACATCAGTTATTGAAGTGGGTGTGGATGTACCGAATGCAACAGTAATGTTAATTGAAGGAGCCAACCGCTTCGGGTTAGCTCAATTGCATCAGTTCCGCGGACGCGTAGGGCGCGGCAATGCCAAATCCTACTGTATCCTCATTCCGGACAATGAGGACGCTGCAGAGAATGAACGTCTCTCTGCAATGGTCGAAACCAATGACGGTTTTGTGCTTGCCGAAAGAGATTTACAACAACGCGGCCCCGGAGAATTTTTAGGCACTCGGCAGGCTGGTTTTGCCGATTTAAGAATTGCCAACCTCACCGATGTCCACACCATCGAAAAGGCCCGCAATCTTGCTCAGCAATTGTTTGAAAAAGATCCGCAATTAAGTGACCCTCGTTATCAGCCTCTTCTTGAAAAGTTAAATGCTTTCTGGGGGGAAGGACGAGGAGATATCAGCTAAGGAAAACATCATGGTCAGAGCCGTATTCCCCGGAACTTTCGATCCAATTCATTACGGACACATGGATATTGCCCGCCGCGCTGCCCGCCTGTTCGATGAAGTTATCATTGCAGTGTATAACAAACCACTTAAGAATCTGCTTTTTACCCCCGAAGAACGATTGAAGCTTGTTCAACAAACTTTCTTCGCTGAACCGAAATTTACCGTTGTGGGTTACAGCGGTTTGACTGTTGAATTTTGTAAAAATGTCGGCGCTCAGGTAATTATTCGCGGATTACGTGTTTTTTCAGACTTTGAGCATGAGTTCCGAATGGCGCTCGCCAATCACCGCCTTTATCCGGATATCGAAATGATCGCCTTAATTACCAGCGAGCAGCACACCTTCCTTTCATCATCAACCGTGCGCGAAATTGCATCACTGGGAGGAGATATCAGTAGCATGGTGCCGCTTCATGTTGCTGAAGCCTTGAAGAAAAAATTCAATGAACTTGGGGATGGACAATCTGTGGTGCCAATTACAGCACTAAGAGATTGAAATGCGTATAATATTTAATTAACTGGCTTGAAAATTGCACCACCCTTTCTCAGGCTTGGAAAGCGGAGGAAAAAAATGGACATACTGCATTTGGTAGATCGTTTGGAAGAATTATTCAATGAGAGCCGTCCAATTTGGTTCACCCATTCAGTAATGGTGGATGAGGACCGCATGTTGGACTTGATTGACCAGATGCGGGTATCCATTCCGGAAGAAATCAAAAAAGCCCAGCAAATCCTCGCTCAACGCGACCGGATTCTTGCTCAGGCTCAAGAAGAAGCCAATCGTACCATCCAGTTGGCTCGTGAAAAAGCCGAGCAAATGATTGAACGGGATGCCATTATTCAGGCTGCCCATGCTCGGGCTGAGCAAATCATTCAACAAGCGCGTTTAGAAACCGAAACGACCAAACGTGACGCCGATGAATACGTGCTTGAGTCTCTTTCGCGGTTGGAAGTTGAATTGGAAAAGATGCTTAATCAGGTACGCAACGGGGTAAGAGCCTTACAAAGCGAAAGGCAACAGTCGCTGACATCTACCCCGATTCAAACCGAAAAAGATTGAAACAGCAAAAAAAGCAGCCTCGCGGCTGCATTTTTTTATGTCTGGGTAGTTTCTTTTGCTTCTCCCTCTTCGCTTTTCTCCGCTTTCTTCGCAGCATGTTTACGTACCCGCACAGCCTCTTTGTGGGGTTTGGGTCCCAGTGCTATATCCAGCACTTCATCCATGTGAGTAACCGGTTTTATTTGTAAATCCTGCCGAACTTTCTTGGGTAAATCTATCAAATCTTTTAAGTTCCTTTCGGGTAGAATGACGACTTTCAATCCCGCTCGGTGAGCCGCCAGCACCTTCTCGCGAACCCCTCCTACCGGCAGGACACGCCCCCGCAGGGTGATTTCTCCGGTCATTCCAACATCTTTTGAAACACCGCGTTCGGTAAAGGCAGAGATTAAGGCCGTGGCAATTGTGATGCCTGCGCTCGGACCATCTTTTGGAATCGCTCCTTCAGGAATATGAATGTGAATGTCCAATCTCTCAAAGGCTTCGGGGTCAATTTCTAAATCTCTGGCGCGCGACTTGAGATAGGACAAAGCAGCCTGAGCCGATTCTTGCATCACTTCTCCAACCTGGCCGGTAATTTGCAAATTACCCTTCCCTTCCAAAATAGCCACCTCAACCGGCATGATCTCTCCGCCGTTTTCGGTCCACGCTATTGCGGTTGCCACTCCAACTTCATCCTTTTTCTCCGCTTCGGTCATAAAAAATTGAGGCGGACCTAAAAACTTTTCCACAAGTTCCGGCTGCAATCGGTGCGGGAAGGATTTACCTTCCGATTTTAACCTTGCAAGTTTTCTACACATTCTGCCAATTTCACGTTCTAAATTACGGACGCCAGCCTCATAGGTATATTCTCGGATAATTTTTCGCAGTGTTTTTTCTTGAATTTTGATGTCTTCCCCCTCCAATCCGCTTTCTTCCAGTTGGCGGGGAATCAGAAAGCGATAGGCAATTTCCAACTTTTCCTCTTCAATGTAACCAGGGAACTCAATAATTTCCATACGGTCCATCAAAGCCGGTGGTATTGTAGCCAGTGTATTCGCCGTAGTAATAAACATGACCTTGGAAAGATCGTAAGGAAGTTCCAGATAATGATCCGAAAAGGCGTGATTCTGCTCCGGGTCCAGCACTTCTAACAGGGCAGCAGATGGATCGCCGCGAAAATCTGAACCCAGTTTATCAATTTCGTCCAGCATAAACAGGGGATTAATGGTTCCTGCCCGGCGCATCGTTTGTAAAATGCGTCCCGGCATTGCCCCAATATAGGTGCGCCGGTGGCCGCGGATTTCAGCCTCATCCCGCACTCCACCTAACGAAACCCGCACAAATTTACGACCAAGTGCTTCCGCAATTGACCGCCCCAGTGAGGTTTTACCGGTGCCCGGCGCTCCAACAAAGCATAAAATCGGTTGTCTCAACCGTTTGGGTTTCAGGCTGCGAACAGCAATATATTCTAAAATTCGATCTTTGGCTTTACCGAGACCGTAATGGTATTTTTCCAAAACCTTGGCAGCGTTGGCAACATCCAGATTATCCTCGGTTTCTTGCACCCATGGTAACTCTAAAATCCAGTCCAGATAGGTGCGGATAATTCCCACCTCGGGAGCCATAGAAGGCATTTGGGAAAGGCGGTCAACTTCTTTTAAAGCCACTGCCCGCACTTCATCAGGCATTGGGGTCGCTAGGATCTTGTCGCGCAATTCGGTTACTTCGCGGCTGAAAATATCCCCCTCTCCCAGCTCTGTCTGAATAGCTTTCATTTGCTCGCGCAAGTAAAATTCACGCTGACTGCGATCTACTTCACTTTGAACTCGATTTTGAATCTCATCTTCCAACTGCAACACATCCAATTCCTGTGCCAGCAACCAGTTGACTCGTTTCAGGCGGTCAATCGGATCAACCAGTAAAAGCAGTGTTTGCCGTTCGCTTTGGGGTAATGAAATTGCCGTCGCGACCATATCGGCCAGCCAGCCCGGTTCGTGAATGTTTAAAGAAAACAAATGCGCTTCTTCCGGCAGGCTGCGATCCAGTTGAACACAACGCTCAAACAAATCGCGAGTTGTGCGCATCAACGCCTCGGTTTGACGCCCAATTTTGGAAGGTTCAACTATCGGGCGGGCGCGAACCCGGTAATACGGCTCGGTTTGAACGAATTCGACAATCTCCACCCTGCGCCGGCCTTGGATCAAGGCCGAATTATTCCCATCCGGAATATTCAACAATCGCCCCACCGCAATTTCAACCCCGATGGGTAAAAAGTCTTCCGGTTTAGGGTCTTCAATTTCAGAATCTTTCAACACTAACGCAATCATCGTCTCAAAATTAAATTGAGCGTCTTCGATGGCCTGTAAGTTCGATCCCGGGATGATAAATATGGGGGAAACCATGCGCGGATAAATCACCATATCCCGCATGATTAATGCCGCGCACTCAATCAGCCCATTTTCATCTGGTTCCGCATCCGGAACCTGATACAGCTCCTCCGTGCGCTGATGCAAAGAGGAGGAAAACTCCTCAAAATCATTTGGTAACCAGTTATCTTTTTTCATACACCTGTACTCATGAAATTGGCAAACGGTTGCCGAGTCGTCTAATAATCTCTGGTTTTCTTAAGATTTCACCGATGAACTTTCGCGCACCGGCTGCAACAAAAATGCTTCCAGTAACCAGTAAAATCGAGTCCGAAGTCAAGCGTTTAATTGCTTGCTCAATTGCTGCTTCCAACGGAAGAAATACCATTTTGGGCAATGAATAATTCGAAGCAATCTCAACCAGTTGGTCGGCATGATAAGAACGAGGGTGAATGGATTGAGTAAAGATTACTTCATCCGCCCGCGGTAGCAACTCGGCAAACATTCCTGGTATATCCTTATCGTCCGAAGCGCCGAAAACCAGAATCAAGCGGTTCTTCGGAAAATATTGATTAATGGTTTCAATTAATTTTAATGCTGAATAGCGGTTATGTGCAGCATCCACAACGATTGGCGGTTGTAAGTTGAGAATCTCAAATCTGCCCTCCCACTTGACTTGTGAGAAACCGCGTTGAACAGCGGAACGCTCAAGTTTCCATCCGTACTTTTTTATGACATCTAAGGCACAAAGTGCAGTAAGAGTATTTTCAATTTGATGGTCACCCAATAGTGGCAAAACGATTTCAAAATCGTCGTGATCTTGCGTTTTTCGGGGTATTATTCGCAACTTTTGATGGGCTAATGTCCGTTCGATTACCTCAACATGATATGGCTGGTCAGAAATGATCAGTGGGGCTTCCTTTTCGGCAGCAATTCGTTCAATGACTTGCATCGCCTCTGGCTTTTGCGGTGAACTGACCACCGGCCGGCCTGGTTTGATGATGCCGGCTTTCTCTGCAGCAATTTTATCCAGTGTATCTCCTAGCACTTTCGTATGATCCAATGAGATCGAAGTAATCACAGAAACCAAAGGGGTTACCAGATTGGTAGCATCCAGTCTTCCACCCAATCCAACTTCAATAACCGCAATATCAACCTGTTCTTCGGCAAAGTACAAAAAACCTGCCGCAGTGGTTAATTCAAATGTGGTTAGCCGCTCAATTTGGCGGACGGCAGGCTTAAGTTTTTCTACCACCTGAACCAGCCGCGAACCAGGTATATGCTGGCGATTGATTTGGATTCTTTCGCAAAAATCCTCCAAATGCGGCGAAATATAAAAGCCCGTTTTATAGCCGGCAGCTTGCAAGCCGGCTGCAATCATTGCTGCCGTCGAACCTTTCCCCTTCGTACCGGCAACATGGATAACCGGATATTTCCGGTGAGGGTTTCCCAGCCAGGCTAACAACGCAGCCATTCGGCTGAGATCGAATTTTTCGGCTGAAAATTGCAAATTTCGAGTAAGGCTATAATCAACAAAACTGTATAGAAAATCCAGAGTTTTTTGGTATTCTTGCGGGTCAAAGTTCATCAGCTGTCCAGTATTTCATAATGACTTCACTGTATTGTACTCAAGCAAAACCTTTTTCACAAGATTTAGATTAACTTGCTTGACGTCCACACTTGCCCGATTACAATAAGAACAGGGTTTGCTCCATGCCTGCGATTGGATTACTAATTCTCCATATTCACCTGCCTGTTTCTCTCTCCTTAAAGCAGAAACGAGGTCTGCTCAAACCCCTTCTGACTCGGCTGCATAAGGAATTCAACATATCGGTCGCCGAAATTGGATTGAATGACCATTGGCAGGAAACTCTGATTGCCTGTGCAATGGTGTGTAATGACTGCACTTTTGCAACCCAATCTTTACAAAAAGTGCATACCTTTGTCGAAAATCAATTTCCCAACATGCCCATTGTGGATCACCGCATTGAATGTTTTTAGCAGAAAGGAACTTTCTCTATGGATTTGAATCTGCACAACAAAATTGCTCTGATCACCGGCGCAAGCCGCGGCTTAGGATATGCTACAGCCGAATTGCTGGCACAGGAAGGGGCAAAAGTAGCCCTGAACAGTCGAAATTCAGAATATTTGGAAAAAGCCTGTAAAAAAATTGAAAGTTTAACCGGTATTCCCACCCTGCCAATTCCCGGCGATGTGTCTGACCCTGAAATCGCCGAATCATTGGTCAAAAAGGTCGTTGATGAATGGGGAGGTTTGGACATCCTCATCACCAATGCAGGTGGACCACCGGCAGGCAAATTTGAAACCTTTGACATTGAGGCTTGGCAAAACGCAGTCCATCTCAACTTTTTCTCCGCAGTGTTTTTGATTCGAGCGGCTTTACCGTACCTGCGCAAGTCCTCCTCACCGGCGGTCTTAACGATTACATCCATTTCTGTCAAACAGCCTATAGATGGACTGGTGCTTTCCAACAGCGTGCGCGCCGCCACCGTTGGTTTGACAAAAAGCCTTGCGTTCGAATTAGGCAAAGAGGGGATTCGATTCAATTCCATTTTACCCGGTTGGACAGCCACCGAGCGTGTGGAACAGTTATTACAGCATCGCGCTCGTTCCAACAACACCAGTGTGGAAGAAGAAAGACAAAAAATTGCCTCTCAAACCGCGCTGGGGCGCATGGCCGAACCTCGCGAATTTGCCCGTGTTGCAACCTTTCTTGTCTCACCGGCCGCCAGTTATGTCACCGGCAGCATGATCGCAGTGGATGGTGGTTTTTATCGCGGCACACTGTAAATTGGACAAAATGGGTTAAAATAAGCATTGTCCCCATATTACAGGTTTGAGAGGATTAGACAAATCCATGGATAAACGCACTTTGGTCAGCCGGTTAGAGCGAATTCTACCGACAGTTGAAAAACCCGGTCGTTATGTTGGTGGTGAATTAAATCAGGTTTATAAAGACTGGGATTCCGTTAAGACACATGTAGCCCTTGCCTTTCCCGACATTTATGATATTGGCGTTCCCAATCTGGGTTTGACCATTCTCTATCATCTGCTCAACGAACGGCAAGATGTACTTGCAGAGCGAGTATATCTTCCATGGGTGGACATGGAAAACGCCATGCGCCAAAACGGAATTCCGCTTTACGCACTTGAATCCAAAACCCCTGTTTCAGAATTTGATATTCTCGGTATCACACTGCCCTATGAAACCCTTTACACCAATGTTCTCAACCTGCTTGATCTGGCGCGAATTCCGCTCCACAGCAGCCAGCGCACCATTCGTGACCCATTGGTAATTGCTGGCGGACATGCCGTATTTAACCCTGAACCCATTGCACCATTTTTTGATGCCTTTGCGATTGGTGAAGGCGAAGAAATTATCCATGACATTGTAAATACCTATCAAGCCTGGAAAGAACACCCAACCTCCCGGCAGGATTTACTGGCAGAGCTGGCCAGGATTGAGGGTATTTATGTCCCCTCCTTTTACGAACCTGAATACAAAGAAGATGGCACAATTCGTACTATTCATCGGCTGCATCCCAACGCACCGGCTCAAGTGCAAAAAAGACTGGTTGCGCGTCTCCCCAAACCTCCAACACGTTTCATAGTACCTTCAATCAGTGTGGTGCATAACCGCGTTTCCATTGAAATCATGCGAGGCTGCACACGAGGATGTCGTTTTTGCCATGCCGGCATGGTCACTCGGCCGGTGCGCGAGCGCAATGTAGATGAAATCGTCTCAGCTGTGCGAGAAGCTTTGGAAGCAACCGGTTTTGAGGAAGTCGCGCTACTGTCCCTCTCTTCATCCGATTATACCCATATCCTTGATCTGGTCAGTCGCGTTGCTGCCGAAACCAGCGATCATTATCTGACCATTTCGCTTCCCTCTCTCCGGATCGAATCCTTTTCGGTCAATTTGATGGAAAAACTGCGCGGTTCCCGGCAAGGCGGCTTTACCCTTGCGCCAGAAGCCGCTACTGAGAGGATGCGAAACATGATCAATAAACCCATTTCCACCCAGCAATTGCTGGATACAGCACGCGAAATTTACGCCCGCGGTTGGACGACCATAAAACTCTACTTCATGATCGGACATCCGTCCGAAACCATCGAAGATGTTCAGGCAATCGCCGATTTGTGTAAAGCCGTACTTGCAGAGGGTAAAAAAGTCATTGGTAAACGTGCCACCCTGCACGCGGGAGTCAGCACCTTTGTGCCAAAGCCGCATACTCCGTTTCAATGGGTTGCCTGCGACACCCTCGACCAGATTGAATCCAAGCAAGCTCTCTTAAAGCGGGAATTGCGCGGTCCAGGGTTGAAATTGACCTGGAATAATCCCTACGAAACTTTGATGGAAGCCTGGCTTTCTCGCGGTGACCGTCGTTTGGCGAAGGTTATCGAAACTGCATGGCAATTGGGAGCAAAGTTTGATGCCTGGCAAGACCAGTTTAACTACGCTGTCTGGCAGCAGGCCTTTGCTATGCATGGAATTGACCCGGCTTTTTACACGCATCGCCAAAGAAGCGAAGACGAGATTTTCCCATGGGATCACATTTTCAGCGGTGTACGGAAGGCCTATCTCTTAAGTGAGTACCACGCATCTTTAATAGAAAAAACCCAAAACGATTGCCGTCAGGGTTGTTTTGCCTGTGGAATACTTCCGAAGTATGCCGATATCCGCCGGAACAACCCCGGCAGTCACTGGAAGTGCCCGGAAGTGCCCCGTCGTCAGATAAAAGTCAACATCGAACAAACCGCCTAAGGCTTACCCATGCAGCGCTTCCGCATTCAGTACAACAAAGATGCTCCATTACAATACATTGGGAACCTTGACCTGCACAAAGTTTGGGAACGATATTTACGTCGGGCTCGCGTTCCTGTTGCCTACACGCAAGGTTTTCATCCTCAGCCAAAAATTCAACAGGCTGCTCCGCTACCCTTAGGCTTTCTCAGCCAGAATGATTTGATTGATGTGTGGGTCGAAGCAGATGAAAATGAGTTTAAAGAAGACGACTTTTTTATTCACCTCCAAACCACACATCAACCCGGCATTGAAATCCTTTCTGTAAAGGCAGTCGCGCTCAACTCACCCAGTCTGCCCACGCTAATCCTTTCTTCTCTCTACCGCGTCATTCCACTGGATCCCCTCAACCTTCCCGAAGTCCAAAATCGCCTCAAGGAATTACTGGAACGCAACACCATCATTCGTACTCGACGAAACAAAACCTACGATTTAAGACCGTTAATTGAAAACATCTTGTTACGCTCACTTCCAGATAACTGCCTCGAGTTCCAGATGCAGCTTTCTGCACGAGAAGGGGCAACCGGCCGACCCGAAGAAATCCTGATTGAATTAAGGCTTGATCCACACGCTGCCCGTTATGTTCGTACAGGATTTATAATGAAAGAATGAGAGCTGTACAACTTTCCCACCCATTCTACCAGTGCAGTAACCCAAAATGCGCCCTGCGGATACCTGCCGGGCGGGCGGCACAAACGGGCCAGTTGACCTGCCCCCGCTGTAAATCACCGCTTTTACCGGTCCCCACTGCGCAGGAAGTACAAACCACCCTCAGCCAATCGAGCCATAGTACAACCCCTTCCCTCCATTTAGAGGCTTTATTAGACAACATCCGCTCAACTTTCAATGTTGGCGCAATGTTTCGCACTGCGGATGGTGCCGGTTTACGACACTTATACTTGAGCGGTTTAACTCCCCTGCCCGGCAACCCGCGGATTTCCAAAACTGCATTGGGGGCTGAATTTGCCGTTCCTTGGGAATATGCCCCTAACGGGTTACAATTGGCCCAATCTCTCAAGGCTGAAGGTAAAATCTTGTGGGCTTTGGAGACAACCCCGGCAGCCTGCTCATTATTTGAAATTCAATCCATTCCCTCCCATCAAGCCCTCGTACTGGTAGTAGGCAACGAAGTGAGCGGTATTGACCCTCAAATATTGGAATTATGCGATCAAACGCTCTTCATCCCAATGGTCGGTTACAAACGCTCCTTGAACGTGGCTGTTGCGTTTGGGATCGCAGCATATCACCTCACCTTTTTAACGCAGGCTCATTTGACTGAGCCACCAATCCGGAGTAAAATCCAGCCACGATAATTGTGGTGGAGGAATGCGATGCCGCTTTACGAATATACCTGTCTGGATTGTGGTTCGCGATTTGATGCTTTTCGTCCCATTAAGGACGCCGACGAACCAATCCAATGTAAAAAGTGTTTCAGTAAGAACACCCGCAGAGCTTTATCTCTCTTTTTTGCCGCCTCAGAAGGCAAGCCGGTTGCTGGCAGATCCTCCTCCGGTTGCTCATCTTGTAGTGGTGGATCCTGTTCCTGCTGTGGCAATTGAGCAATGGCGGCAACGCTCACCGATTTTTATCAGAATAAAAAGGTATTGATTACCGGTGGATCCAGCGGCATAGGACTGGCCCTCGCCAGTCTTTTGATTCAACATCAAGCAAAGGTTTGCATTCTCGCCCGAACTCCGGAAAATCTCCAAAAAGCCGTCTGCGAACTGGAAAATACACATCCTTCACCAGATGTCGAAATTTCCAGTCTTACAGCCGACGTTTCTGATTCGGCTAATCTAAATCAAGCTCTTTCCACTTTGTTATCCCGTTGGGGGAAAGTGGACATTTTAATCAATTCTGCCGGAGTTGCCCACCCCGGTGAGTTCTGGCAATTGGAAGAAAAAATCTTCCATCATATGATGCAAATCAATTATTTTGGAACGGTAAATGCCATTCGTGCCGTATTGCCAGAAATGTTAACAGAAAAGAATGGCATCATTGTAAACATGTCCTCCGTCGTTGGCTACATGAATATCTACGGTTACACCGCTTATGGCGCTTCCAAATATGCGGTGACGGGTTTATCGGACGCTTTAAGAATGGAATTAAAACCTCACGGAATTCAGGTTTCGCTTGTCTATCCGCCCGATACGGATACCCCTCAATTAGCCTACGAGAATCAATACAAGCCGTATGTAACCAAAGTTCTGGCAAGCAGCGGAGGAATTCTCAAGCCCGACCAGGTTGCGCGGGAAATTCTCATCGGAGTAGCCCGCCGTAAATATATTATTCTGCCCGGTTTCGAAAACAAATTGATATATTTTGCGTTCCGTTTACTGGGTAAGGGATTGACTTACGCTTTGATGGATCGCATGGTCGCGTCTGCTTTGCAGCGCAAAACGACCGCTAAAAAATAACTCCGCCAGCCAAAGCCACGCCAACCAGATCAGATTGGTTACCAGCAAATGCAGAATTTGCATCCACACCGGCGCCAGCAGGATGACGTTGATGAATCCAAGCACAAGTTGTAACACAAATAGCGCACTGAGCGCGTAGGTTGCCTGTTGCATCAATTGAAAAGGAAAATTTCTACGAAATGCAAGTGCCGCTGCAAGGGTATAAACCCCCATCAGAGCGGCAATTCCCGGATGGAAAACCCGCAAGCGAATTAAGAAGTTGGCAGTGGGGTCAAAATCCTGCTGCAACCCCTGAACAAGAGAAGTGGCAGGATAAAGGGTGTCTCCCAGTGCGGTGACGGCCCCGCTTGCGCCAAGAACAATCATTCCAATCAGCCCAAGGTAAATCAATACACTCCATCCACCTCGCTTCAGCTCCAACCGGTTTGAGTGATCATCTGCACTCCACCGGGCGGTTAGGAAAATAGCCGCAACCAGCAAGAATGTATTGATTAGATGAATCATCATCACCACGGCGCGGTGAATCGAGTCGTTTTGTCCGGTCAACTCATTCAGCACCAGAACGGCCCCAATTAATGATTCTACAATAGTGAAAACACCGGCAGCCGCAGCAGATTTTCGCACCAAATGGCCTTTGGGGAATAACCGGAAAGCTGCAATTACCAGCACGGCCATTAATATCACGACCAGTCCACTGGAGAGACGATGGGTAAATTCAATCAGCGTTTCAACTGCCGGTGCACGGGGAATCACCTCGCCATTGCATAAAGGCCAGTGTGCCCCGCAACCTGCACCAGAACCGGTAGCACGCACAAATGCCCCCCATAGAATGACCAGAATATTGTAAAAAAGAACACCCCACACATATTTTCGAAACGATTGAATTGATTTGAAAATATTGGTCATTGTCGTCATAATCCCTTTCCAATTTATTTTACCGGGCTGGTAGCGCCTTGTATAGATTGGTACGCTGTTTAACTTAAGACAAAAGACCCAAGCAAACATGCTAAAGACCACTGGTAGAACCTTAAGGGTATGTTATACTCTGTATGCCCCCAAATTCCATTCCTAAAAAGGAGCCCATATGAAAAAAGATTTTCTTGCGGTTTCTGACTATACCCCGGCAGAACTACAAGGAATGCTTGATTTGGCAATCCGCCTGAAGCAAGAATGGCAGGCAGGCGGAAACGAGCCCCTGCTCAAAAACAAAGTTCTTGGGATGATCTTCCAAAAACCCAGCCTGCGCACCCGGGTCAGTTTTGATATGGCCATGCGCCATCTGGGCGGGGATGCGTTGTACCTCTCACCCAATGAAATTGGCTTGGGGCAGCGCGAATCGATCGCGGATGTTGCCCGCGTCATGTCCGGGTATGTGGATGCCATGATGGCCAGAGTATTCGCCCATGAGCACGTGCTGGAACTGGCAAAATGGTCGAGCATCCCTGTCATCAACGGTCTGAGCGATTATAACCACCCCTGTCAGGCAATGGCGGATGCCCTCACAATTCAGGAAGAATTTGGCTCGCTCAAAGGATTGAATGTCACCTTTATTGGCGATGGCAATAATGTAGCCGTATCTTTGATGCACATCTGCACGAAATTGGGTGCAAATTTCACCATCGCCAGCCCGGAAGGGTACGATATTGTCCCCAAAGCGGTTGAAATGGCCAAGCAATTTGCCGCCGAAAGTGGCAGCCGGTTGACTTTCTTGCGCGACCCACACCAGGCCGTCAAAGATGCCCATGTCATTTATACCGACACCTGGACCAGCATGGGACAGGAAGCGGAAGCCAAAAAACGCGAAATGGTCTTTCCGCCCTATCAGGTAAATCAACAACTGGTTTCCGAAGCACGTTCGGATGTCATCGTCATGCACTGCCTCCCAGCACATCGTGGACAGGAAATTACTGACGAAGTTGCTGATGGGCCTCATTCCCGCCTGTTCCCTCAAGCTCATAACCGCTTGCATGCCCAAAAAGCGATTTTGGTTGAATTGCTGGTGGAAAAATAACAGGATAAACCTATGCTGACCAGAGAAAATCTGACCAAAGAACTGATCGAACTGGAAGAAAAATACGGCGCCCACAACTACCATCCGCTGGATGTCGTAATCAACCGGGCTGAAGGGGTGTGGGTCTGGGATGTTGAAGGCAACCGCTATCTGGATTGCCTGAGCGCCTATTCTGCACTTAATCAAGGCCATGTTCATCCGCGCATTTTACGCGCCCTTACCGAACAGGCTCAAAAGGTTACCCTGACCTCGCGTGCCTTCCGCAATGACCAGTTACCGCTCTTCTACAAAGAGCTATCTGAACTGAGCGGTTACGACATGTCCTTGCCGATGAACAGTGGTGCCGAGGCGGTTGAAACCGCGCTCAAATTGGCCCGTAAATGGGCTTATCAGGTAAAGGGAGTTCCCCGCTATCAGGCTGAAATCATCGTCGCCGAAGGCAACTTCCATGGGCGCACCATTTCCATCATTTCCTGCTCTACTGAACCGCTCTATAAAAACGATTTTGGGCCATTCACACCCGGCTTCGTGACCGTACCCTATGGTGATGCTCAGGCACTTGCCAAAGCCATTACGCCCAACACCGCAGCCGTGTTATTGGAGCCCATTCAAGGGGAAGGCGGAGTTATCATTCCTCCAGCCGGTTATTTACAAGAGGTAGCCAGGATTTGCAATGCAAATCAGGTTTTGTTCATCGCTGATGAAATTCAAACCGGCCTCGGACGCACCGGCAAACTCTTCGCCTGTGATCACGAAAATGTCCGCCCGGATATTGTCATCATCGGCAAAGCGCTTTCCGGTGGATTTTACCCCGTTTCGGCAATCCTGGCAGACCACCCCATCTTGAGCCTGTATCAACCCGGTGAACATGGCTCGACCTTTGGTGGAAATCCTCTTGCATGCGCCGTAGCGCGCGAGGCTTTGAAGGTCATAGTTGAAGAGAATCTCATCGAAAATGCTCGCCAGATGGGAGAATACTTCCTTGAACGTCTCGAAGAAATCCCCTCTCCACATATCCGAGAAGTGCGCGGACGCGGTCTACTGATCGGTGTTGAATTGAAAGAAGAGGCGGGTGGCGCGCGGCGGTTTTGTGAGGCTTTGCAGAAAAAAGGCATCCTCGCCAAGGAAACTCATCAGCACATCATCCGCTTTGCACCACCTCTGATCATCACTCGTAAGGAGATTGATTGGGCCGTTCCCCATATTTACGATGTTTTGACGATGCCCTGAGGTTCAACAGCTCAATGACCACAATAAACACCGGCGATTACAAGCCGGTGTTGAGTTTAATCACAACCTGCCTGCCTGGCATATTCCATGATTTGGTACAATCAAGGTGTCAGTCCTCTCTAACCTCCGCGAGGTGAATGATGAATTTTCGCAAGACAAAAATTGTAGCGACCATCGGTCCGGCAAGTGAAAATGAAGATACTCTGCGGCGTTTGATTGAAGCCGGCATTGATGTAGCCCGTTTGAATTTTTCGCATGGCTCCCATGAAGAACATCTTGAAAAAATCCGCCTGATTCGAAAACTTTCTGAAGAGTTAAGTAAACCAGTCTCCATTTTGCAAGACTTACAGGGACCCAAACTCAGGGTGGGCAAATTACCTGCAGAAGGAATCCCTCTCCAAGCCGGGGATATGGTTGTGCTGACCCAGGTTTCCAATATGGGTTCACTGGATGACCTGCCCCCATCCATCGTTCTCATTCCTTTGGATGTCCCCAATCTGGCGCGCGGTGTCGTTCCCGGCAATCGCATTCTGCTGGATGACGGTAATCTTGAATTTGAAGTCACTGAGGTCAAAGGGGACGCTGTATTTGCAAAGGTTATTCTGGGCGGAACGTTGTATTCCAACAAGGGCGTCAACCTGCCTGGCGCAGCGCTTGGCATTCCCCCTTTCACGGAAAAAGACCGCCTCGACCTCGAATTTGGTTTGAAAAATGGGGTAGACTGGGTTGCGATCAGTTTTGTGCATCGCGCGTCGGATATTGAAGAAGTCCGTAATGCCATGCGGGAAATACTCCCCAGCCGGGCGAATACCCCCATCATCGCCAAACTGGAACGCCCCGAAGCAATCGTAAACCTGCATGAAATCATTCACGCAGCCGACGGGGTAATGGTCGCCCGTGGCGATTTAGGGGTAGAAACTTCCCCCTCCACTGTACCTATTATTCAAAAACGAATTATTGACATGGCAAATCGCCATGCAAAGCCGGTCATAACCGCCACCCAAATGCTGGACTCCATGATTCGCAACCCAAGGCCCACCCGCGCCGAAGCCTCCGATGTTGCCAATGCAATCTTTGACGGCACCGATGCGGTAATGCTCTCTGGCGAAACCGCCAGCGGATCATATCCAATAGAAGCTGTAAAAGTTATGGCAAACATCATTTGCGAAGCTGAAGCCAATGCCGCTGAATATGCTCATTATTCAACCCGCCCCGCAGAAGCCCCGCAGGATGATGCACTGGCAATTACCCGCGCTGCTAAAGAACTGGCGCACGACCGCAATGTCGTTGCGATTGCCGTTTTCACCCAAACCGGTAAAACCGCCTTGCTGATGTCAAAATCGCGACCTAACGTCCCCGTTTTTGCCTTTACACCCGAAGAACAAACCTATCAACGAATGGGACTCTACTGGGGAGTGATCCCCTTCCTGGTTCCATTTGCCTCAACGGTGGAAGCCATGGTTGCCAGTGTCGAAGCCGCGCTGGTTTCTTCAACCTCCATCCGCAGCGGAGATCAGGTGGTGGTCATCAGTGGATTTCCGGTGGGCGCCATGCGCCCACCCAATTTCGCCTTACTTTATACGGTTGGAGAATGGACTTGAGGTGATAAAGATGTCCCCTTATACCACGCTCATTGAAGTTGAAGATGTCTTTGCCCACTTACATCATCCTGACTGGCTCATCGTGGATTGTCGTTTCGATCTGACAAACGTCGAATGGGGTTTCAAGGACTATCAACAGGGTCATATTCCTGGCTCGGTCTACGCCCATTTGGATCACGATTGTTCTGCTCCGCCCACTCCTCATACTGGAAGGCACCCATTACCTTCACCGCAGGACTTTGCCGATACCCTCGAGCGGTTGGGGATCAGCAATCATTCTCAGGTAGTTGCCCTGGATACCACTGGCGGTTCATTTGCTGCGCGCTTTTGGTGGATGCTTAAGTGGTTGGGACATTCAACTGTGGCTGTTCTAAACGGTGGTTGGAATGCGTGGAAATCTGCCGGCTTTCCGCTTGCACAGGGAATTGAAACCCGACCCCGCGGCAAATTTGTCCCCAACCCTCAGCCGGACAAAATGATTACCACTGCCGAAATGCTCAACCTGCTGAAGAAGCCCGAATACAAAATCATTGATGCCCGCGCTCCCGAACGATACCGCGGTGAATTCGAACCCCTCGACCCTGTTGCCGGTCACATTCCCGGCAGCCTCAATCGTTTTCACGAAAAAAATCTTGCCCGTGCAGGCAAGCTGAAATCAGCCGAGATTCTACGGAAAGAATTCACAGAATTAATTGGAGACACACCTCCCCATCAGGTGATTGTTTATTGTGGTTCCGGAGTAACTTCCTGCCATCACCTGCTGGCAATGGAATATGCCGGCATACAGGGTGCAAAACTGTATGCCGGCTCTTGGAGCGAGTGGATCAGAGACCTCAATCGCCCAATCGAAGTTGGCTGACGGATCGTCTCTAAATCTGCATCTGTTGCATGATTTTATCGAGCGATTCGCGGCTGGGTCGCAATTTTTCAGCGGGAAGCCGATTTAAGGGCGTATCAGGCAGATTGTACATATCAAAAATGGTTGGCGCATTGGGATTGACATACAGAATGCCGGTCAACAACCAGTTATTTTGCTCCGCCTCGTAAAGAACCCGCAAAGCTTCAAAGATGTTGGTTGGATCATAATCGCGGTCGAGTTTCTTCAAAACGATGGTTGCTCCATCATGCAATGTGACTTCACGAGCACTGCCCTCTTCGAAGTCCTCAATCGTAATTTCCTCGCGAGCAGGAACGTAAGTGATATCGTGCAAGGCTATCTCGTGTTCTTTACCCCACGTATAGGAATGGAAGGAATCTTCTTTATTATGAAAGGTAACACACGGGCTGATGATGTCAATAACCGCAATTCCCCGGTGGCTGAAGGCGGCTTTGAAGATTTCCTTTACCTGCTTTGGGTCGCCGGCAAAAGATCTTGCAACAAAAGAAGCCCGGCTGACCAGCGCTTCCATGCAGATATCCACCGGAAAGTACCTGTTCACCCCTTGCCGCTTTAGTTCCAGCCCCACTTCGGCAGTTGCTGAAAACTGGCCTTTGGTCAATCCATAAACCCCGTTATTCTCAACCACATAGACCATTGGCAGATTTCGGCGCATGACATGCTTAAACTGCCCCATCCCAATGCTGGCTGTATCCCCATCCCCACTGACGCCAATCCCTTTGAGAGTGTGATCGGCGAATAAGGCGCCCAAAGCCAACGACGGCATACGGCCATGCAAACCATTAAAGCCAAAAGAACGGTTGAGAAAATAGGTCGGGCTTTTACTGGAACAACCAATCCCACTGAATTTGACAACCGTTTCGGGAACGACATTTAATTCGTACAGAGCAGCGATGATTTGATTGGAAATGGAATTATGCCCACAACCAGCGCATAAAGTGCTGTTATGACCTTTGTAATCCTGCCGGCTTAAGCCTGCAAGGTTCACCTGAGTTTTCGGCGCAGCCTGAGTAGTCATCGGTTATTTGCCCTCCATTGACAAAATCCGTTCTTTTATCCAGTTTGCGGTGATCGGCATACCGTCAATGTGAGAAACCTGGCGCAACCTGGAACCGCATTCTGAAAAGTGCATGGTCAACAACTGTTTCAATTGACCATCACGGTTCAACTCTACAACATAGGTGCGATCATATTCATGCAGGAAATTGCACACCTCATCCCGGAAAGGCAGGGATCGAACTCTCATGTAATCGGTCGGGAATCCAGCCTCAGCCAGCAAATCGCGTGCTTCTTGAATTGCTGGATCGGTTGAGCCAAAACCAACAATCGCAAATTTTGCACCTTCCATCCTCTCTATAACCGGGTCGGGCAAGAGATGACGGTTATCCCAAATCTTTCTTTTCAACCGGTTGAGACCGCGTTCCCAGACATCCGGATCTTCGCTGTAGCGGGTCATCTCGTCATGGCCGGTGCCACGAGCAAAATAGGCACTGGCAGGGTGGCGATTGCCGGGCAGGGTTCTATATGGTATTCCATCCCCATCAATATCCAGATACCGGCCCCATTTACCATCCAGTTTTTCAAGAATTTTCTGCAAGTCCTCTTCCCACAACACTTTCCCACGATCCATCGGTTGATCGGGATATTCAAAACGCGGCGAGATATGGTAATTCATGCCAAGGTCGAGATCGGTCAAAATCAATACAGGGGTCTGTAAACGCTCGGCAATATCGAAAGATTTCCATCCAAATTCAAAACATTCCTTAACATTACCCGGTAATAGGATAATGTATTCCGTATCACCATGACTGATGAAATTGGCGAAAGTTAAATCACCTTGAGCCGTGCGGGTTGGCAAACCGGTCGAAGGGCCTACCCGCTGCACATCCCAAACCACAACTGGCACTTCAGCATAATAAGCCAGACCCAAATACTCTGCCATCAGCGAAATCCCCGGGCCGGAGGTGGAAGTCATGGCACGCAATCCTGCCCAACCCGCACCAACCGCCATGCCAATTGCAGCAATCTCATCCTCAGCCTGAATCACCACCGAGGTGGCTTTACCAGTTTTCGGGTCGGTACGCAGTGAAGGCAGATATTCCATAACCGCCTCAGCCAAACTGGAAGCCGGCGTGATGGGATACCATGCGGTCAGTTGAACACCACCATACAGCGCACCCAGTGCCGATGCGATATTTCCTTCAGTGATAATATATCCTTCCAAAGGGGACATGGGTTCCACATAATAAGGATCACGTTTAACTAAATTTTGTTTTGCCCAATCGGCTGCTGCTTTGATTACCTGCCAGTTTGAATCAACCGCTTTCTTCTTGCCTTTGAAGTGCGCATCCAATACCTGATAGACCACATCCAGATCAATGCCGAGCATTTGGGCAACAACCCCAACATAGACCATATTCGCCATATAATCACGCAAATTTTGCGGCGCATCGGCCTCTTTGATGAGCCGCTTAACTGGCATGGGATAGAGCACGATATCATCACGGTCAATATCCAGCTTGAAATCATCTGGATAAAAAAGCACTCCCCCCGGCACGAGAAATTTCATTTCGGTAGCCAATGTGGAAGGATTCATTGCTACGACAATATGATCCATCTCGACCCGTGCCAGGTAACCTTTCTTGCTCAATCGAATTGAGTACCAGGTGGGTAATCCCTGAATGTTGGATGGGAATATATTTTTCCCGTTGACAGGAATTCCCATCCGGAATAAGGTTTTCAGCAGGATGGTATTAGCAGTTGCAGAACCCGACCCATTGACCGTGCTAAAGGTAATGCAAAAGTCGTTAACTATTCTATCGCCCACCGTACCGTTATCGCTAACTAAAGCAGGCTGTATCTGAGACATAGGGACTCCTTTTGAGTGTTGTAAGGTAATTCGCCGTTCGGTTTACTCAAATGTCTGATAGGATGGCCTTTTCGAACGCTGGTAAATTAAGTCCATGTGTTCGACCAGTGCATCATATCCTTCGTTGAAGTTTTGCTTGCAAATGGCATCCACCATTTTTTCGTGATACTGCCAAACCCGTTCTAAATAAGCAAAATCCGTATAAACATCCAATCCAACCGCCTCATATACTTCCCAATACGCCTCCAGTAATCCCTGGACAAACGGATTTTCCAGCCTTTTGAAAATGGTCAAATGAAGCAGGCGGTGTTCCTGATGAGGGATCTGTGGCGGATTGGAAGACAATTTTTCCTTTGCGCGCTGGACAATCATTCTCAATTGCTGATAATCTTCGCTGTTCAACAATCCTACAGCCTCATACCAGTAAGAAGTTTCAATATGGGTGCGCAAATCGGAAAATTCCAGAAACGTCTCCGCGTTTTGAGATAGGGAATAATACAAACTCTGAAGTACTGCCGGTTTGAATTGATATGGCAGCAGTCGAATGCCGGTTCGGGGACGCACCTCAACCAACCCCATTATCCGCGCAACTTCTAACTGCTCACGCAGACTGGCAATACTGATGCCCAATTCACGGCTCAACTGCGACAGGGAGGGAATACGCTCACCAACTTTCACCTTGCCGCAGGACAGGTAGCGCAGAAATTCTGAAAGATGAAAATCACCGTTTTGCATGGGATATTGAATCAAAAAAAACTGATTAATCAGATGATTATATCGCTTATAGTATATCACCGCCCTGCCTTTCAAACAAGAATGATTTTTGTAAGGAAAAAAGGGGATAAAAAGAATGATCTTGCTTCAATCAAAATACTGAGTCAATTCCACCAGCGCTTTTCCCAAACGCGTCCCGTGCCATGTCAGCAAACTACCTTCAATCCCATAAACTTTGTTGTGCTTCACTGCCGGTGTTTTCTCCAACAACCGAAATATTTCCTGCACGTCTTCGTCCTGAAATAAATACGGTTCATCCGGCAGCAAAATCAATTCGGGTTGAGCTTCCAGCACTTCTTCAACCGTGACATGCGGATAACGTGTATCAACCCCTTCACCCGCTATTTCAGCAGCGAATCCCAAATCAGCATCCAATGGATACCGCCGTTTACGCTCTGCAAATACGTTATTTCCGCCCATCAAGCGGATCAAATCATGGCAGTAAGTGTCCCGATTGAACGTCATCCACCAGTGAACACCGGAAGGGGTTTGGTCTTGCCAGATGGGAACAAAAACAGGCACGGGCTGAAGATCAAACAGGCGGTTCTCCGCATATTCCACTGCGGTTTCCAGCGTTCTCAAAGATGCAAACGCCCTTTCCTGTCGGAATAAATAAACCAGCTGCCAGAGGTCATCCAGTGCCTGTCGAACCGTTTTTGGAAAGGTCAGCCAAACATTTAGCGTTTGTGCCAATTCCTCCACACAAATCCGGCTATTTTCTTCCTGATTGGCAATCACCAAATCGGGGGATAATTGCAAAACCTGATCAACTCGCGTGTTTTTTGTACCTCCAACTTTCGGTAAATCAAGAACTTGGGATGGATGGATGCAATAATCCGTTACACCAACAAGATGAGCGCCCATCCCCAAATCAAACAGGCTTTCGCTCATCGAAGGCACCAGAGAAACCACCCGCTCCGGGAAGGAAGAAAAACCGCTCAAATCTAAAAGTATTGGCATTTTGAGATGATTACAACTCCGCTTTACCCAACTCGATGGCTGCCGCTGCGAGAATCGCAGCAGCTTTGGGGAGCACTTGCTCATCAAAGTCAAACTCCGGGTGATGGTGACTGGCAGTCAATCCCTTCTCTGGGTTCCCGCTGCCTATAAAGAAAAAGCAGCCGGGAACTGCGTTCAAAAATACCGCCATATCCTCTGAAACCATGCTGCGGTAATTTCTTTCATTGCGGTACTCGGGGAGCAAATTCAACATCACTTCCTGCACAATTTCTGCAATTCGGGGATGATTCACCACTGGCCAGGTCAGACGTTGGATTTCAATTTCCGCCTCACAATTCATTCCATGAGAAATTGAGCGCACAATTTGCTCAAGCCGTGCCACAACAACATCGCGGACTTCGGGTAGAAAAGTGCGAATTGTTCCACGCAGCTCGGCCAGATTGGGAATAACGTTGTAAGCGCTTCCGGCAGCCATTTGAGTCACGCTCACAACCGCCGACTCGAGCGGAGCAATATTTCGAGATACAATTGTCTGCAGCGCCATCACAATCTGGGCGGCTGCCACAATCGGGTCAATGGTCGTTTCGGGCAGTCCTCCATGGCCGCCTTTTCCCAAAATGCGCACTGTGAAGAAATCCGCGCCGGCCATAAACGCGCCAGGCACCACCGCTGCCCAGCCAAGCGGTTTTTCATTCCATAAATGCAGACCTAAACAATAATCTACTTTGGGATTTTCAAGCACTTGTTCAGCAACCATCCGTTCTGCGCCCCCCAATCCTTCTTCTGCCGGTTGAAAGACCAATTTAACCGTTCCATGAATCGCATCTCGATACTCCTGCAACAGACGCGCCACCGTTAATCCAATTGCCATGTGTCCATCATGACCGCAGGCGTGCATGACACCAGGATTTTGGGAAGCGTACTCCGCCCCGGTCTGCTCATCAATTGGAAGAGCATCCATATCAAAGCGAAGCATCACCACCCGTCCGGGCCGTGCGCCTTCAATGACCGCCACAACCCCTGTTTCCGCGATACCCGTTGAAACCTCCAAACCGAGGGAGCGCAATTCTCTGGTTACAACCTCGGCCGTACGATACTCTCGGAAACCCAACTCAGGATGCCGGTGGAAGTCCCGTCGTAATTTCTGGCTATACGCAAATAGCGTTTCGGCTTTTTCAACAAATGGAGGTGTGTTTGTCATTTGAACTTGATTCTCCGGAATGAGTCAACATAACGGGGATTATCCTCGCTGCTGTCCGCAGATCGACGCTGGCGCTGCATCCGCTCCATTTCCTCTAAATTTGCAATCTGGCTGCGGTACTGCTTTAAAGCCTCAATTTTTAATTCCCATGTTTCGGTTACATCTATCATCATATTCGGTTGCGCTGTCAGTGTCAACCACAATTCTTTAATTTCGTGAGGAAGCAGTCCCTTTTCCCATAACTCGGGATAGTAAAGCGGATTGCCGCTAGCCGGATAAACCGCCTCACAGACAATTTGACCGGCAATGCGGTGGTCAGGATGATTGATGCGGTCTTCGCGGTGAAAATAATTGGTTGGGTCACTCGTGACGACCACATCCGGTCTAACTTCACGAATCACTGCCACTACTTCACGCCGGGCTGCCAGGTCTGGTTGAAGATACCCATCTTCAAAGTCAAGAAACCTGACTTTATCAACGCCCAAAATGGCGGCTGCCCGATTTTGTTCCTCCTCGCGAAGGCGGGATAAGGCTTGCCGGTCAACCAGTTCGCCTCGTACCCCTTTGTCGCCCCGGGTAAGCAAACAATATTCAACCCAATGTCCCATGCGTGTCCAACGGGCAATTGTCGCACCGCAAAAAAATTCTGGATCATCCGGATGAGCCAGAATTACCAGAATTTTCTGTGGACCTGACCAGTTTTCAGGATTTTTTTGGTCCGCGTTTTCTTCGACCACCTTTTCCTCCTGATCGCCGTCTTGGCTTGGTAGATGAGGGCTCTGGATATCCAGTCGTTTGTTCAGGCCGACCACTCTCATCTTCAGTGGGAGGTTGTATACCCCCTTCGTATTCTTCAATGTTTTCTTCTTCAATAACCGCTTCAACCGTCCCGCTTTCGACGGGTGGTTCACTGAAAGCTAGAATTTCTTCGCGGGTAAATTCCCTGATGCCCACTTCGGGTATATCTACGCGCACTTTGCCAGCCAGTGGTAAAACATCAATCACCTTGCCCTCACCAAGCGGAGTTGCAATTCGTTTATTCCGCTTCGGCAAACCTTTGCGGGCTTCAACATAGGTATCAAATTCATAAATCAGGCAGCAACGCAACCGCCCGCACATCCCAGTGATTTCAGTGGGAGTCAGGGATATTCCCTGCTCTTTCGCCATCCGGATGGAGATCGAGCTGAACTCAGTCAAGAAGCGCGAACAACACCGCGTTTCCAGCCCACAAGCTCCCATCCCCCCCAGCAACTTGGCCACATCCCGCGGTCCGATTTGACGCAATTCCACTATTGCCGGGGCATACTGTCGTTGCATATCCTGCCGCAGGGATTTTAAATCTACCCGCTCTTCACCCTCGGTTGAATACAGTATCGTCAGCCGCGAACCATCAAAACTATACTCGGCTGCAACCACCTTGAGGTTTTGCAGCCTTAATTCCGATGCCCGCCGCCGGCAAACCTCGACTACATCTAATTCCCGCAACTGCCACAGCTGGCGCAATAACAAATCTCGGGGTGTGGCCACCCGTTCAACTGGTTTCCAGCCGCCTTCGGGTGGCTGCATGGGTTCTTTGACAATTTGGGCAACTTCACCAATTTGCCAGCCGCGAGCAGTTTCGACCACCACCGAGTCGCCTACGCGGAGCGGAGGCAGATTGGTTGCCTGAAAGTGATAGATCTTACCGACTTTGGAAAAACGAATCCCAACAATCTGCTGAACAGCAGTTGTCTCCATTCAATTTTACTCCACCATCTCAATTTTCACGCCGCCCTGTCTTTTAAAGGCAGCCACACTCAATTGAGCAGCCAGTTGTTCCGCGATTTGGCGCAGAGCTTTACCGGCTGCTGAATCGGGTTGGGAAAGGACTATCGGTTTTCCTTCGTCTCCGCCCACCCTTACAGCCGGTTCTAACGGGATTACCCCAAGGAAAGGCGCCTGATGCTGTTTCGCCAGCGATTCTCCTCCTCCTCTTCCAAACACATCCACTACCGTTCCATCCGGCATTTGCAGGTAGCTCATATTTTCAATTACCCCTAATATCGGAACGTTCAACTGCTCAAACATTTGAATTCCCCGGCTGGCATCTTCCAGCGAAACCGCTTGTGGCAGGGTAACAATCACCCCACCGCTGAGCGGCATGGATTGTGCCAGACTGAGTTGCGCATCACCGGTTCCTGGAGGCAGGTCAATGATCAGGTAATCGAGCAATCCCCAATCTACATCGCCTAAAAATTGTCGAATAGCTGAATGCAGCATCGGCCCTCGCCAGATTAAGGCTTTACCGGGCGGTACCAGAAAACCAATGGACATAACCTTTACACCGTATGCTTCGGCAGGTTTAATCTTTTCTCCCTGAATGGGAGGTAGACGATCAACCCCCATCATCCGTGGGACGTTTGGACCATAGATATCTGCATCCAAAAGACCCACCCTCGCACCACTTTGTGCTAACGCCACCGCCAGATTAACCGCCACAGTGGTTTTACCTACTCCGCCTTTCCCCGAAGCAATCGCCACTGCGTTCTTGACAGGAATTTCCATCAAACCGCGCGCATGACCATCATTACGAACGTAGGCATCAAAGCGAATCTGAACTTCATTGACTCCTGGTATGGCAAGCACCGCCTGGCGGGCCTCAGCCTCAATCTTCCCTTTCAGAGGACAGGCCGGTGTTGTCAACACAATGTCAAAACTGACTTTTCCATCCTGGATTTCAAGGTTTTGAACCATATTCAGAGAAACTAAATCCTGATGAAGCTCCGGTTCTTCAACCTTGCTCAACGCTGCCAGGACAGCATCTTTTGTAATAGAAGGTGAATCCATTAATTTACCTCATGCTTTGCTTGAAAAGAGTGTCAAGATTTATTGAAAAACTGTTGCAACTCACTTTTACATTGCTCGAACTGTTTTACCAGATCATGGTCTGAACCACGAAAACGGCGGATCGTTTGTCTGGCGCACATCGTACAACCCCGCATTCCGCGGTAAGAATCGATTGTACAGGTTTGGCAGCCTCCCATCCGTACCATCATCAGGGTAAATGCTGCTCTTTCGAGCAGGTCTGCCTTTTCAGAACAAACCTCGTCAACCAGCCTCTGCCAGTCAACCCCGCGTAAATTGCGCAAGTGGCCGATCACGCGCGGGGGAAACATCACTTCCGTATCGCTATTATACATGCTGTCGGCTTTCCTCGAAAGTCAAAATCAAGGGTTGACCTTTCTGGCGGCAGCCTTTTGGGCTTCCTTTTCAGCCCGGGCGGCCTCTTCCCGTGCGTAATTTGTCGGACGGATTTGAGCATAATAAGAAGCCGGTTTGCTCAACCGTTCCAAATCGAAGATATGTTCTTTCAAACGGTCATACGATGCGATTTCGTAATCATGGTCCATTTTGATGGCATCAAACGGACAAAATTCTGCACAAAAACCACAATTCATACAGATATCCACGTCAATGTAGAATTCTTTTGGCTGCGGAATGGGCTTGCCCGTAACCGGGTCATTTGTACGCACAATCCAGATACATTGGGGCGGGCACACTTTTGCACATATCCCACAGGATGTGCAGCGAATTTCTTTTTCGCCATTTACCCCTTCATCATACACCAGAAAAGGAATGTAGCGGAATTCTTCTGGAACGGGAAGTTTTTCTTCCGGATACTGGATGGTGAAAATTCCCTCCACATCCGGACTGCGTCTGAGTTCTATTCCCTCCGGCGTAAAGTAACGCTTCTTTCCAATCCGCAAATCTTCAAGATAGGTTTTTACAAAGTGTCGGAAGGTTGTCCACAAACCTCTTAGAATGCCGCTTCCTGTAATCATCCCTCCTCCTTCCGGCCTTATCGGTCCACTTCGCCTAAAACAATATCAATTGAACCCAATATGGTCACTACATCGGCAATCTTTTGACCTCGGCACATCTCGGCCAGACTGGTCAGATTGATAAAGGTTGGAGCCCGAACATGATAGCGCCATGGGTTGGGTTTGCCGTTCGATACCACATAAAACCCCAACTCGCCTTTCGGACCTTCAACCCTACCATACGATTCGCCGGCCGGCACCCGTACCTGATATTGGGGTTTCCCACTCATAATTGGGCCGTCGGGGATATCCCGCAACACCTGCTGGAGAATGCGTAAGCTTTGTCGCATTTCATCCAGTCGCAAGAGGTAGCGGTCGTATATATCACCGTTATAGCGAACCGGAATATCGAACTCAAAGCGGTCATAAATGCTGTATGGGTCAGCCCGGCGGACATCATACGGCACCCCCGATGCTCGTAAAACCGGTCCTGAAGCAGACAGGGCAATTGCCTGTTCAGCGGTCAACACACCCACCCCCTCACATCGTCCACGTACAATCTCATTATTTGTGATGAAGTAATCCATCTCATCCAGTTTTCTGGGGAGGCGGTCCAATACCAGTTTGCGGATTTTTTCCATCACATCGTCAGGAATATCACGCGCCACACCCCCAAAACGAAAATAATTACACATCATCCGTGAACCGGACACCGCTTCAAACACATCCAGGATCAATTCCCGTTCTTCGAGCGCATACAACATGGGAGTGAAGAACGCACCCAAATCATTCAATAAAAAACCGATCGAAAAAATGTGATTCAAGAAGCGGGTTAACTCCGCCATCATCACCCGAATGTATTCTGCGCGTTCAGGTGGTTGAACACCCATCAACTTTTCAACCGCCAGAGCATAACCAAAATTGTTGCTCATCGAGCAAACATAATCCAGCCGGTCAGTAAAGGGCATATTTTGTAAAAACGTGTTCCGTTCGCCAATCTTTTCGTGATTGCGGTGCAGATAGCCCATGATTGGTTTCAAATCAACCACGGTTTCTCCATCCAACACCACCACCATGCGAAACACCCCATGGGTTGAGGGATGTTGAGGTCCGAGATTGACCACCACCTGCTCAGTCAAAAAATCGTCCGTTTTGTCCACCCGCTTCAAACCGCTATACAGCAATTCATCCGTTTCTGGAGACCACTGCTCTGGATCAAAACCCGGTGGAAATTGAACATTATCATGAAAGGGATTTTTATCTTCGATTCGATACACATGACCTTCCGGCCAGCGACTTTTGAAGGGTTTGGTTTCTTCCTCAAAAAACGGTTCCTTCCAGTCTTTGCGTAATGGATGACCGTAAAAACCCTCCCAGGTTAAGATTCGCCTCAGGTCGGGGTGATTCTCAAATCGAATACCCAGCAAATCCCAAGCTTCACGCTCTTGAAATTCTGCCCCCGGAAATAACGGTGTGAGGGATGGTACCACCGGATTTTCACGATCAACCTGAGTTTTTAGAACCAGCGCTCCCCCACCGGTAGTCCGGTAAAAGTGATACACTACCTCCATCTTGTTTTCCGGCAGGTAGTCAACTCCGGTCACCGAGGAGAGGTAATCATAGCCCATTTCATCCTTCAAGGCTTGCACAACCTGCACCAGATTCTCCGGCTGAACCATATAACCTCCATATCCCGCTCTGGGATCTGGTACAACAATTTCCGGGAATCTTTCCGTCAGGCTGGGCGATTGAATTTCAATCTGTTCACTCATGGGTCGTTTCTCCCTCGGCCTGTGCCTTCCCCTCTTCTAGGATTTGATGGGTAACCTGTTTGATCAAGTCAAACTTGCGCGGGTCCATTAAATCCGGTCCCAAAACCGGAACAGGAATTGGTTCGCTGGGGGTCTTTTGATACCAGGGCACACTTCGCAAAGATTGTTTTTCGATCTTTTTCATTAAAGTAATGAAACCATGCATCAATGCCTGCGGCGTTGGCGGACACCCCGGAATATAAACATCTACTGGAATGAATTTATCCACTCCGGCCACGACGGAATAACCTTCCTTGAAAGGGCCTCCGCCTGAAGCGCAGGCACCCATTGCAATCACATAACGAGGTTCGGGCATCTGGTTATACAACCGAACAATTTGCGGAATCATTTTTTTGGTCACCGTGCCCGAAACGATCATCAAGTCCGCCTGGCGTGGACTGGGGCGCATGACCTCCATGCCAAAACGAGAAAAATCGAAGCGGCTGGCTGCCGTACCAATCATTTCAATGGCACAACAGGCCAGCCCAAACATCATCGGCCAGATGGAGTTTTTTCGGCTCCAGTTGTATATTTTATCCAGTGTGGTGATTGCCACCTGTCCGTGCATTTCAGGCGGAATATCATATCCCGGCGAATTTAACGCTTCCTCACCCATGGAATTGCCTTTCTTGAATTAAGAACTTGTGGAAAACCTGCAAAATGGTACGGGTTATTGATGATTCTACCGCATCCTGCTTGACTGTCAACATTGAATTAAGATAAAATAATTTTGCATAAATATCATGGAGAAGAACACATCTCAACAAATTCTGGATTATCTTTCGGAAAATCCTAATGCCTCTGCGCGTCAAATCAGCCGCGCACTGCAAGTCACCGCGGCCGATGTTCGTTATCATCTCTCAAACCTGCTGCAACAGAATCTGGTAAAAATCTCAGCAATTCAAAAAGGCAGCCAACGGGGTCGCCCGGCGCGCTGTTATGCACTCACTCACCAGGCCAGGCCTAATAATATACTTTCATTGGCGCGTGCCGCACTATCTCTGCTCCTCAATGGGTCTCCAAACCGGGAAAAAGAAACATTGGTACAAATTGCCAACTATCTTTTTCCCACACAACCCGAATTTCCATCCTCTTTAACCTCAAAAATCATCCATCTGATCAACCGCCTGAATTCTGCCGGTTATGCCGCCAGATGGGAAGCCCGCCCACAAGGACCACGGATTTTATTTGCCAATTGCCCTTATCGTCAATTGCTCAACCAATTTCCGGAATTATGCGAGGTGGACAGATTAATTCTTCAAAAACAGCTCAGCGCTGAAACCACATTGGATCAACACATTCATCCCCACCAAGCAGATCCCCTGACCTGCCAGTTCTCTGTGAAATTAAACAAGAAGCCGTAATCCTTTTCGATTACGGCTGAAAACATTTTTGCAGTAAATCAAAAACGGTTACTCTGGCGCCCCTTCCTCAATCCAGCGGACGATTAGCTCGAGTTCCTGAGGTTCAAATTTACCGGGGTGTATTCCATCTCTGACGACTGTTACCAGTAAACTCTGCTCGACATCACCGGCAACAATGGCCGCTCCGGACCTGCCGCCGTTTAAAGCGGACTGATATGTGGTCAACGCTAAACCACCCATTGCGCCATGACAGCTGCCACACCGCTGGGCAATGATCTGGCCAATGGCATTATTCCAACTCAACGGCCCTTCAAAAAGTTGCCCTTCCTGTGTCGGAGCAGGTGTCGCCGTAGGAGGCCGGGTTGGTAACGGGGTGGGTGTTTGCGGAACGAAAACGCTATCTGCCCGCGCCGATACGGGTGAAATGGTCGTGATCGCTGTTTCTTCAAATGTTACAAAGCGGTAAACAAAGAATAACAGCACCAGGCTGAGTACTGCAGCAACCGGGTAATAGATACGCTTCCTTCGACGCAATTCCTCTGGCGAAGGGGGAGGCGGAAGCAGACCCTTCTCAATTTTTTCCAGTTCCAGCGCATGTTCCTCTTCCATCTCATGCCGGGTCAGTTTGCCGGTAAACATGCTTTTGTTGAAAGTTCTCAAATGGACATGATAAAAATGCCAGATAAAAATAGCCAGTACCGCCAATATTGCCTCAGCGCCATGTGCGACTTTTGCTGCCGGTATGGCCTGCCCCGGCAGGACGCGAGCCGTGGCAATCGGATTCCACATCATGAAACCGGTCAAGGCCATCAACACCAACCCCCACACCATCGCCCAGTATTCTGCCTTTTCGACAAAATTATAGCGATCCATTTTGGGGCGTTCTTTCCTCAAACCCAGATTGTAAAGAAAATGCTGAAAGGCATCCTGCAAATCCTTGAAACCCGGCAGCATACTGGCCTCTTTGCGTTGAACGTACAATTTATAGCCAATCGCAACGAGATGATAAATAGCCTGAAGTAAAAATACAATCGAGGCGGTGCGGTGTATGATGCGCGTCATTTCAATTCCACCCAACGCCGCAATGACAGAAATTGAAATTGAACTCTGGGCAAACTTCTGCACCAATCCCGTTACCGCCAAAGTGGTAAAGGAGGCAATCAGCACAATATGCTCAATTCGCTGCGCCAGACTGAAACGCGTGTAGCTCTTTTGATTCTCGCTCATTATGAATTCTCCTCATCTTGCGGTTTCTCGTCAGAGAATTGAGTATCGGCTTGTTCTGCTTGCTCCTCTGTTTCAATATCCTTACTGGTTTCTTCAGTAGCACTCATTTGATCTTCGGCACCTTCTACAGATTTCGCGTTTTTCCTTCTTCGATCCAAGACCCAACGCCGGTAAATATCGCTGACCACAAACAAACCCATTCCGCCCAGCACCGTTGGAATGAAGTATTTATAAAATTCATTCACCCAGTAAACCAGCGGATAACGGTTGCGATCAGGAATATAGTGACTCAACCAGGCATCGGGAAAGTTTTCGGTTGCATCCGGGTGGCATTTTTGGCAGGCAGCCAATAAATTTTGCTTAACCTGCAAACCCTTTTCCGGGTCATCTGACCGACGAATATCATGTACCCCATGGCAATCATAGCAAACCGGCATATTGATTTGTTGATCTGGATCAAGTTTTTCAAATAAAGTCACGGTTGTCCCATGAAAGTCGGCCACATAGGTTTGCAGCACCTGGGTGGATAATCCATATTTTGACATAATTTGTTCGTTAGTGTGGCAATCCGCACAAATTTTAGGCGAAGATAACCGAAAGGCTGCCCCACCGCTCGGACCACTCACATTGTGAACACCGTGACAGTCAATGCAAGAAGGCACATCCGGGTTTTTATCCTCCAGCACCCCGCTTCCATGCACGCTTCGCGCATATTCATCATAAATTGTACTGTGGCATTGACCACATACCATCGCCGATTGGGCATGTTCAGCAGGACTTAGACGGCCTTGCTCGTCCTTCGCGATTTTTGGCTGCTGATGAGGGTTATGACAATCCGCACAAATCGGCGCGTCCAGATTGCCCTCAGCCATCAACCGCGTATGGACGCTGTCCATTAATTCGGAAGCCTGCGATGGATGACACTGATTACAGGTGTTTTGAAACTGTAAGGTATATTCGCGGCTGGATTGAGCTAAATTTTCAGGATGAGGGTAACCACTGATGTTGGTATGGCAAACCTGGCAGCTCAGCGTAGCGTGAGCAGAGAGACCATACATCTCAGGGGCAATCACCACAGAAATCACATCACCGTTCGGGAACTCTTTAATCTGATCCTCTACCATGTGGCAGGAAAGACAGGCTGCATTGTTGGGCAACTGAGCCATATCAACAGGCAAGGTTTCAGCCCGCACTGGCAAGGCTTCGTTTCGAAACGCAATGCCCACAACCAGGCAAACTGCCAGAAGAATAAAGCCAAAGGCCACAATAAACAGTTCTGGAGGGATTCTGTAACGATCAGGCATAAGTTGCTCCTTAACGGTTCAATTATTTTTGGGAAAAAGCACCAGTAAAATCAAGCCAATTCCTTGCAAACAAAATTAATTATACATTAATCTCCAAATTTATCTCGATTGTCACTCACCAAAAACCATGAAATTCATCCTGTTTACGGAATGATACATGACACGAAAAAGTCAACCCCTGCAGTCAGCAGGGGTTGACCGGGATTGTGGGATCAGTTAGTAAGCCTACGGGCGTTTGAGACCGGCTGTGTTGACCTGCACTTTGCTGCTCAAATCCACAATTGAATCATACAGCACCTGCAGGATATATTTTCCATTATGTACATAACCGCCCGGATCCTTCTTGGCATACTGGTAGTTGTAAGCCGCCTGTAACAGTCTGGGCGTCCACGATACGTAGCGGTTGGGGAAGATTGCCTCATCCGGTGATGCGACCCCATCTTCATTGGTATCCACAAAGAAGTAGGGATAAGCTGTGGGAGAGTAAGCAATCGGCGTACCCGCTACTTCCTTGCCATAAGCACGGATGGCCTGGTAAAGGATTTCGGTCAAGGTGTCAATCTCGCCTTTAATACCCTCGTTCACATCACCATCGCCATCGTAATCCACTTTGGGATCTTCAAGGCGAATCTGAGTGACATCCTCAACCTGATGGCATGCACGGCACGCGCCAACTTCCACCGTTAGCTTGTGAGCGTCGTGGCAGTCGGAGCAGGCTTGATAGTTGGGGATATGCTCAAACTTTCCAACATACTGCTTGCCCGCGTACTGATAGACACCCTGCGCCTCGGAACCAAACAGAGTCGCCCCGGCTGCGAAGTAATGGATGTTGCGGAAGGTCAGTTTGTCAGACGGTGTATCTGCATCTAAACCGGCAATGGCGCGGTTCACACTCACCGTTGATTCTCGACCCTGGTGACAATTCAAACACAGATTATCATTCGGGCTGTTCTCAAACCCCAATTTTGCACCGCTGGGGAAGGTGACCGTCTCGACCTGATACAAGGAGAAGGTGGTCAGGTCGTTGTGGCAGGTCTCGCAGCGCAGGCCATTAGAAGGCATCATCGAGATATTGACGCCTTCCGCAAGGAATTGCGGTAATCCGTCTGCGGTGTGGCACTTGACGCAGGCATTCGGCACTTTACCATCCGCATCCCAATGGCGGAATGATTCAGAGGAACCATCAAAGTGCCCGGCATCCACGCGGTTAGCCATACTCAAATCTACCGGCGTGGACAGTTTTTCATTCAGGTTTTCGATCGAATCATACAACAATTGAATGATGTATTTTCCACCGTGAGCATAACCACCGGGGTCTTTCATGGCAACCTGGAAGTTGAAAGCCGCCTTTTCCAGACGTGGTGTCCATGAAGCATACTTGTTCGGGAAAATGGCTTCGCCTTCATCAACGCTGCCGTTTTCGTTGGTGTCAATGAAGAAGTACGGATAAGCATTCTTGTCATATACGATTGCCGTACCAGCCACTTCTTTGGCATAGGCCTGAATTGCAGAATATAACAGTTCCCGCAAACCAGCGATTTCATCCGCCAATCCCTCATTAACATCCCCATCACCGTCATAATCGGTCAACGAAGAAGCCATGCGGATTGCCCGCACCCCTTCAACCGTATTGGCGCCTGGGTGGCAGGTTACACAACTTTCCGTCTTCAGCTCCAAGGAATGCGAGTTATGGCAGTCCTGGCAGGTCTGTACTCCCGAAACATGCTCAAACAGCACATCATACGATTTCCCGGGGTACTGGTAACCACCCTTTACCTGAGCACCATAACGGCTGACCGCTGCAGCGTAATAGTGGATGTTGATAAATCCAAGTTCTCCAACCACGGCATCGTCATCCGTTGCGCCGGCTTTTGCAATGGCTTCATCCACCTGAACCATTGAAGCGTTGCCTTGATGGCAGGTCATACAAACTGCTTCGCGCCCTAAACCGGTCAGCTCCACCCCGGAGGGGAACTTCACCGTGGTGAGTGTTTCGGTGGCAGGGTTATGGCAGGTGTTGCAGTTGATTACCGTATCAGTAGGCGCAGCCTTATCAACCATAAAAGCCTGGCTTCCATCAGCGCCAAGATAATCCAGAAAACCCGCACTGCTATGACATTTTGCGCAGTATGTTGGTATTTCAGCTGGATCTTGCGTGTCCCAAAAGCGGAATGCCAGCGCACTCGCATCAGCATGACCGGAATTCATCCACAGAGCATAATAGGGCACTTCACTGGATAGATCCGGGGCTGCCGGACAGGGTGCCGCAGTGGGACATGGAACAGCAGTTGGTTGTGGTGGAGCGGGCGGCTGAGTAGGCTCTGGAGTTGTTTGTTGACAGGCGGTCAACACAACTCCCACTACTACAAACAGGACAACCAGCAGGAAGCCTTTGAGTAGTTTTTGAGTCATATTGTCTCTCCATCCTTTCTAAAAAATTTTAGGAAATTGGGTGTAAACATCTGTGTTTTGGTTACCATTAGATTCTCGTAAAAATAATCACCTCCTGTAGTTTAGATTAAAACCTCATTAGAAAAAATTATACCGATTTTGCTTTCTTAATACAATATTAAAATGGTCTGAATTCTGATATTACAGTCAAATTAGGATGAATGTCATATGAATAGGGATGATACAATCCATAAACCCTATTTTCACTTCCGCAAAATCGTTTAGAATAGTCCTATGAAACCAAAGTCTATTCATTCAATCTGTGTATTTGCCGGTTCCGCCGATCATCTCGATCAATCCTACCTTGACGGCGCAACCGAATTGGGAAGGTGTCTCGCCGAAAACCAGATTCGGATCATCTATGGCGGTGGAAAAACCGGCTTAATGGGCACACTGGCTGATTCCGCCCTGGCAGCAGGCGGAACAGTCATCGGGATTGTTCCCCGCTCCCTCTTCCAACCACAACTCATCCACGATCATCTGACTGAATTGAAGATTGTAGATTCGATGCACCAGCGAAAAGCGTTGATGACCCAAATGGCAGATGCGTTCATCGCCCTGCCCGGCGGCTTTGGCACACTGGATGAATTGTTCGAAACCCTGACCTGGATTCAAATTGGCATTCACCGTAAACCGCTAGGCTTGCTCAACCTCAATTCCTATTTTTTACCGCTTCTTGCCATGGTGAATCATGCTCAACAGGAAGGCTTCATCTACGCCAACCATCGTGATCTTTTCGCCATCGAAGATGATCCTCATCGTTTGCTCGCAACATTACAAAATCATCGCTTGCCGGATCATTTGGAGGAGTGGGTCAGCCGGCCCGCCTCTTCACCCAATCCGTGAAGCCTGCAGTCGTAAAAGAGCGATTTCCTACCAGGAATGGCTGGAAATCGCTCTTGCATCTACAAGCAGAACTTATTTATTCGACCGTAACGCTCTTGGCTAAATTACGCGGTTGGTCCACATCCAACCCCCGTAAAGAGGCTATATGGTAGGCAAACAACTGCAAGGGAATAACCGTAACGACTGGTGATAGCAACCACGGGGTTTGCGGCACCCAGAAAACATGATCCGCCAGTTCCGGCACCCGAGTATCACCTTCACTTGCTACCACAATCACGCTTCCGCCGCGCGCTTTGGCTTGTTCAATCTGACTGATCATCTTTTCGTACCAAGGATCCTGAGGGGCAATTGCCAGCACCGGCATATCGCGATCCACCAGCGCAATTGGGCCGTGTTTCATCTCTCCGGCCGGATAAGCCTCAGCATGGATGTAGGAAATCTCCTTAAGTTTTAGTGCGCCCTCATATGCAATGGGCATATTGATGCCCCGCCCCAGATAGAGCATGTTGCGGATATACTTCATTTCTCGCGCCACTGGGATGATTTCATTTTCTCGATCCAGACAACGCCCAACCAGATCCGGTATCAGACGCAAATAACTGACCAGTTTTTTTCTTTTGAGGGGGTCCAGCACTCCTCGCAGGTCTCCCAGCAAAACCGCCAGCATGTATAAATCTACCAGCGGGGCAGTAAACGCTTTGGTAGAGGCCACCCCAATCTCCGGACCGGTTTGCATCGAAATATACCCATCTGCGATACGCATCGCCTGTGAACCTATTGCATTGACAATAGACCATAAAACTGCCCCCCGTTTACGGCCTTCATCCATCGCTGCCAGGGTATCAGCCGTTTCGCCAGACTGGCTAATCGCCAGAACCACCGTGTTTTCGTTCACAATCGGATCGCGGTAGCGAAACTCGGAGGCAATATCCACTTCCACTGGAATACGGGCGATGTGTTCGATTAAAACCTTGCCTACCATACCGGCGTGAGCAGCCGTACCACAAGCCGTAATGATGATTTTCTGAATACGCTTTGCCAGATGGGGGGTTAGGTTTAATTGCGGCAAACGAATCACCCCCTCATCAAAATCTACCCTGCCGGCCAGCGTATCGGTAAGTGAACGCACCTGCTCATGAATTTCTTTCTGCATAAAATGGCGGTATTCACCTTTTTCAGCCGCCACCGGATCCCAATTGATCAAATGTTCTTGAAGTTGAACGGGCTTGCCATCCAAAGTCGAAACCCTCACATTATCCCGGGTAACAACTGCCATCTGGTGCGAGTCGAGGAAGATCATCCGGCGGGTGTGATCCAGAATGGCAGGGATATCTGAGGCGACAAACATCTCATTCTCGCCAATACCGATAACAACCCCGCCGGCGTTACCAATCCGCGCAGCAACAATCTTATCTGGCTCCAATGAGGACATTACCACCACTCCATGAGCGCCTTTCAAGTGGCGTAAAGCCTGACGGGTTGCCTCTTCCAGTGAGGTGCCGCCGCTCAAAAAACGTTCAATCAGGTGAACAATCACCTCTGTATCGGTATCCGAATTAAAACTCACCCCCTCTGCAATCAGTTCTTCCCTGAGTTCGAGAAAGTTTTCAACAATCCCATTATGCACCACCACAATCTGACGGCTGGTTCCCATATGAGGATGTGCATTTCTCGCACTGGGTTCCCCATGAGTTGCCCAGCGGGTATGACCGATGCCAATATGGCCTTCTACCGGCTGGTTTTCTACAAGGCTGACGAGTTTACTTAATTTCCCTGCATCGCGTCGAATTTCGATATTGCCGTTTTGCAAAACGGCAATCCCTGCCGAGTCATAACCACGATACTCCAGCCGTTTTAAACCGTTTAGAACAATGGGAGTTGCATTGCGTTCCCCAATGTAGCCAACAATGCCGCACATAGTTGCTCCTTTTCAATATTTCAAGCATTCCCTTGATCCAAGATGGATAAGAGAATTTATTCTGGCTTTTGGATTATTCAGGAAAAGATGGGCAAAACAAGTGCCCGGAAGGCTTCCGCTGATCTTTCGATTTTCCCGGTGACCAGATCATCACTCTGTTCCCACCGGTTAACCCTGCTTTGCAGCAGGGAACCTTCCTCCTCGTCACTTCACCACCTCGCAGGTAACCAGAGATGTGAAGCCATGCGCTGGTCTTTTCCACTCATCATTACAAATTCGTAATGCCTATCACCTCCACCGCCTGATTATACCCGCCTTTTGCTATAATTCAACCGTAATGGAACGCAAACATTCTGTAAATCCTTCCACCGATGATGCACCTGAACCTTCAACTAGCCAGTTATTTTTAATCCCTTTAGGTTGCCTGATTCGATCCCCCTTATTGTTTATGGGAATTTTTATGATTGGCTATTTGCTGTGGGGCTTCTCAACCGGCCAAATCACCTTGCTTTGGACGACCATACCCGAATTCGAAACATGGAAAATTGACTCATCTTTTACAACTGTAGAAGACAGCGGGGGAGAATCCTGGAAAATTCGATACGAATCGAAAAACACCACTATTTTTGAAGGTTTAGTGCGCCATACCTCACCAATCAACGAAAGGGCTTTTCCCTTGCTTTCCCACGACATTCTGGTTACCAGCGGTGATTTTTCCGATCCATCCATAGTTCGTACATCGGTATCAAACCACCGCTTTTACTGGTATTCAGAACAGCAGAATCGTCCACAAGGGACGATTAATTTGCTCCACACCGTTCCCTCAACGGAAGAAATCTACCAACAGTTGGCTCAAGTGCGCAAAGGGGATCGTGTGCGCATCAAAGGCATTGAAATCCTGGACATTAACCGCTACGACCAGCAGGGTGAATTTCGGGGCAGCTGGGCAGATGCTGGCTGCAACACCCTGCTGGTCACATCGGTTGAAATTTTGCCCTAGCAGAATTTGCGAAATTACCCGCCGTGTTTCTTAACTAAGGCAACCACTTCTGGAAAATCAATTCCCAAGCGCTGGATAGTGGCGAGCGTCGGAATGCCGTTTTTCGTCCATCCACGCCGTTGATAGACGGCATCCACTAACTGGTCATAGCGATTTTGACGGTATTTTCTTAATTCTGCAATTTTTTGCTCGGTGCTCATCCCGCCAATATCCAGCCCAACCTCTTTTTTCAGGATCTCGTCGTAATAATCCCGCCGGTCTTCATACTCTGCCGGTGTGACCGGTCCCATGGCGCGGTAAGGTGGGTAATCATGCTCTCGGGTTCCAAATCCCATGCGCAGGTTGAAAATGCGCTGAAAGTTATAAACCTTTTCTGACTGCTCGATTATCCCGTCAATGTCAATCTTTTCACCGGTCACACCCTCATAAAGCCAGCAGTAATTTTCTACATGCTCAGGCACTTTGGCAGGTTCCTTGGCCGTTTTGTTGCTTTCGGGAATAATGTCATTCCACGGCAATTTACATAACCCGTGCAGGCTGAACCACGTTCGCCAGATCGGAAAGTAATGCAGGGCTTCAGCCTTGGCTTCAAAAGTGGGCAATTGTTTATGCACCATATCCATGAAAATCAGCCATGCTTCATCATGTTGCGGGCCTTTGGTCGCCAATGCGTACCCTCCTTGTTGGGCAAGCGATTCTTTGGAGAGGTACTCTGAAATTTCCAGCCCTTTGATCTCCATCCCAATATCCTGAAGAATGGTTGGGTCTGCGCCATATTTTTCAGTAAATAATCGCTTCATTGCCCGCACGCCCTGACCGATAACGACACCGAAACCCTCACCACGTGCCATCTGGTGGATCAATTCCATCACTGCTTCAAAGTTGCCCCAGGTGAGTTCTATACCGCCGGTGATTTCCTTATTCAAAATACCCAGCTCATAACATTCCATGGCAAATGCCAGCGAATTACCCAGTGAAATTGAGTCAATTCCATAGGTATCCGCATAAAAATTCATCTCCAAAACCTGCGCGGGGTCAAAAATACACAGGTTTGAAGCCAACCCACCCAGCGTTTCGTACTCCGGCCCGTCCACAAATACTTCTTCCCCTTTGTACGGGCCGGTTTGCAGGATGTAGTGAGAAACACCATGTGCGCAGGACATTGTACAACCATACCAGCATCCATCCGGGCCACGCATATCAAATTTTTGCTTCCAGACGTCACCTGCCACCCGATAAGCGTCATCATGGTGACCGAAACGGAAGTTCTTGACCGGTAAAAGGTGAAACTTATTCATGATCTCAATCAAATACGGAGTTCCCGTGCCGCGCATATCGTTTTGAGAAGCATCAAAAAGACTGATTTCCCGGTTGATCCGCTGACCAGCCTTTCGGATCAGATCCATGTTGGCAACCCCGTTGCTGTCACCGCTGATTTGGCTGTAGCGCACCACAATGGCTTTGATCCTCTTGTCCCGCAGCACACGTCCACAACCACCCCGCGCTGCCTGTTTAATGCGCACCTCATCTCGGCGCGGGTCATAATAACTGACGTTCAAGCCACAAATCGCATTGTAATTGGCTGCCTGCCCGGCTGAAATAACCGAGATTCCCCGTAATCCGCGTGGGTCATCGGCGTACAATTCAGTCAACATTCGGTTGATCAGATGGGTATCTTCCGGTTCAAGTGGAGCTTCCTCGATTCGAACGACCCCCTCGTCTCCGTCAATGTAGATGATCACATCATTTTTGGCTTTTCCCTGAATTTCCAGCGCATCCCACCCGGCAAACTTCAAATAAGGGCCAAAGTAACCCCCGCTGTTGCTGTCAATGACTGTATTGGTTAACGGCGAAATCGTTACAACCGTACATTTGCCGCTGCCCGGATAGGCCGTAATCCCTCCAATTGGCCCGCCGGCAATAACCAGTTCGTTTTCTAAATCATTCCAGCGGGTATCATCACGGATTGCATTCCACAACAGCCACAAGCAGAAACCTCTCCCGCCGGTAAAGGTACGCTTCATTGTTTCGTCTACCGGCTTACTCTGAATACGATTCTCACTGATATTGACATATAAGGTTCGATTAGCATATCCCCTCACCACCGGGCGAAGGTCATACCGAAATTCTGCCAGCAGTTTATGTGCGCTCCGCAATTTTTCCACATCGGTCTTGAACATCGGCCACTCCTTTTTTGGAAATTTCAAGAAGAATAACGATTACGATTTTCCCCTCGATTCAATTATATGAAATAGCACTATACTTTCAGCAATCCTCTGTCACTGCCTTGGTAGATGAATGTCACAATCCAATAGAACCGTCAGGATGCGTTATAATCACAGAGGAATTTAGCAGGAAGCCAACCGATATGAATGTTGAAGATCAACTTGATTTATACCTGAGAGCGCGTTTCACCTTATTGGTATTTGTCACCCCCGAAGAAGAGCGCCTTCTCGCCACGATTCAACGGGTTTGTGAGCAAACCCAGCGCCGGCTTCTCAGCTGGGATGCCGCCGATGGGTTTCAACTGCTTGCAGGCAGCGGCAGTCCGCCCTCAGCGCGTGACCCCCTTACGGCGCTGGAACAAATTGAAAGTGCCGATCCAGCTGTTCCAGCTTTGTTCGTACTCAAAGATTTTCATGAGATTTGGAACAATCCGCAAATCAAACGCAAGTTAAGAAACATCAGCCAGCGATTGAAGTTTTCCAAAAAATCAATTCTGATTACCTCGCTTACGGTAAAGATCCCGGATGAGCTCAAAGACGATGCAGTACTGGTAGATTTCCCACTGCCAACTTTCAGCGAACTGGAAGAAGTCCTCAACCGCCTGATTCAGACCCCCGGTGTAAAAGTCAACCTTACGCCTTTAGGAAAAGAAAAGCTGGTGCAGGCAGCCATTGGCTTGACCGCTGCTCAGGCTCAGCGGGTCTTTGCCAAATCCATCGTTAAAGACGGTTTGCTGGATGACCGGGACATTGATCTGGTCACGGAAGAAAAGAAACAAATTATCCGCGAAAGTGAAGCCCTGGAATTTTTTGCAGTCACCGAAACACCTGACGATGTCGGCGGTTTAGGCGTGCTGAAAAACTGGTTGAGATTGCGCGAACGCGCCTTTTCTCAGGAGGCGCGCGCCTACGGTTTACCTGCTCCAAAAGGAATTGGCTTGATTGGCATCCCCGGCACAGGTAAAAGTCTGACCGCCAAAATGATTGGTGGTTTGTGGCGCTTACCCTTATTACGCCTGGATGTTGGTTCGTTGTTCGGTAGTCTGGTAGGTGAATCGGAAGAACGTACCCGCCGCGCACTGAAATTGGCTGAAACTGTTTCTCCCTGTGTGGTCTGGATCGACGAGATGGAGAAGGCACTGGCCCACGGCGGTTTAGACAGTGGCACAAGTACGCGCGTTTTTGGCACAATTTTGACGTGGATGCAGGAAAAAACCGCCCCATGTTTTGTTGTTGCCACTGCTAATGATATTTCCAGCCTCCCGCCGGAGCTGCTCCGTCGCGGCCGCTTCGATGAAATCTTCTTCCTTGATCTTCCAACATTTGAAGAACGACGTGAAATCTTCGCCGTTCATCTGCGCAAACGCGCTCGCCTTCCGCTGGATTACGATCTTGACCTTCTGGCAGAAGCCGCCAGCGGTTACGTGGGCTCGGAAATTGAACAGGCCGTCATTGATGCAATGTATATCGGTTTCAACGATGGTCAACGGGAATTTACCACAGAAGATATTCTGTACGCGCTTAAGCGTCAGGTACCACTTTCAGTTTCTCAACGCGAAAACATTACCATGCTGCGCAACTGGCTGCGAGAAGGCCGTGCTCAATCAGCCTCTTTCCAAAAAACAGAGGATGCCGAACATCAATTCGTCCCCATTCAACTGGATATCCGTTCAGCAGGTTAGGCTTTTCAGAGTAAATCGGGATGGAATATTCCAGTTTAGGAATTGATTTTGGTACCTCCAACACACTGATCGCTGGTTGGGATGAACAATCCCAACTCATATCTCTTATTCCCATCCCCACTTACAGCCGCCTGGTGGTGCAAGGTACAGATGAGGTACCGCTCATCCCTTCCCTGATCCACTATTCGTCAGACGGGCGCATCTGGATCGGTCAACAGGTGCGTGAACATGCTTCCCCTGCCTCACGGCGAACGCTGCGCTGGATGAAACAATATATTGTCAACCGCAGCCCTATTCGCATTCAGCTGGACAATCATAATATAACCCCCGCCCAGGCTGCCCAGGATTTTCTCACAGCCATTTTTGCATTTTTACGTGCAGAACATGGAGTCCGACCTGATAAAGTTGCCTTCAGCGCACCGGTTGAGTCCTTTGAAGATTACAACTACTGGTTGAATACCCTGGCCGAATCGAACCGCTTGAACAATTTCGTTCTGATTGACGAACCAATCGCCGCAGCCGTGGGTTACGGTCTTTCTGTTCAACCCGGCAGTGTTTTTTTGATTTTTGATTTTGGCGGCGGAACAATGCACGCCGCTATGGTGATCATGCAAAACGAATCCCTGGTCGGCGGCAAACCTTTATGCCGCGTTTTAGGCAAAGCCGGTAAAAACATTGGCGGTATGCGGATTGACCAATGGCTTTATCAGGAACTGCTCAAGCGCTTCGACTTGTCTGAAGATCACCCTGTGGTAAGACAATCCAGCAATCAAATCTTATCTGCCTGCGAAAGATTAAAGGAATCCCTCTCCATCCATGAGAAATCCTCAACCGGAGATCTTCAATTAGGTAACGGCGCCACCATTAATCTTTCGGTCAACAGGGATGAATTTGAAACAATCCTTATTCAAAACCATCTTTTCACCGAAATTGACCACTTGCTACGCAATGTTCTCAATCAGGCAAAGGAAAAGGGTTATTCCGAAGATCAAATCCAATCGGTATTAATGATTGGCGGCAGCAGCTTGATTCCCTCGGTACAGCAACATTTACAACACTTTTTTGGCTCACAGCGGGTTGAGTTGAACCGCCCGCTGGATGCAGTCGCGCGGGGTGCCGCACTTTTTGCGGCTGGGGCAGGTATTCTCGATCACATCCGCCACGATTATGCAATCCGCTACCTTGATCCAAGCACCCGCCAGTACGCCTTTCATAAAATCGTTCCCAGCGGCACACCCTATCCCACCACTGAACCTATAGCCAGACTGACAATCAAGGCCTCTCATAATGGCCAGCAAAAACTGGGAATGTCTATTTTTGAAGTTCGGGATCATCAGCAAAGCAGTTTTTCTCAGGAAAATATTGAGCTGATCTTCGATCCACAAGGTTGCGCACGGATTGTTGAGCTGCCTGTCCGGCAAGTTCAAGAACGCGCTTATTTTTATGTCAATGAACATTCGCCGACATTCCTGACCGCTAATCCCCCTGCTGAAGCGAATATCCCTCGCTTTGAAGTGGCTTTTCACATCGACTCACAAAAAAGATTGACCATTACCGCCCGCGATTTGCAGACCGGGATTACCATATTGGAAAACCAGCCCGTCATCCGCTTGACCTGAGGAATCCAGACATGTCGCATATTTCAAAACTTAAGACAGAATGGGTAGATGCGGAAATTCTCATGCTTGCTTTGCGCGACCTTGGATATGAAGTTGAACAAGGAGACCTGACCATTACTTCTTTGCGCGGTGAAAAGATGGGAGTGGAAATTAAAATCCGCCCGCTGTTAAGCAGTGAAATTGGTTTCCGAAAACATCATGGTAAATTTGAAATGGTTGCTGATTGGTTTGGTGTACTCGGCGTTAAGCGTCAGACCCTCGTCCGTCAGATCAACCAGCGATATGCGTATCACGCCGCTCGTCAAAAACTGGAAGAGCAGGGCTTTTATCTCGTCGAAGAAAAAGACGAGGCTGGTAAAATTCACTTATTAATGCGGCGGATGGGATAACGGTGATTCCATGGATATTCAAGAAGTTGAGTTGACAATTCACCCCAACGGGCAGGTTGAAATCAGCGTTCGCGGTGTAAAGGGAACCACCTGTCTGGAAATCACCCAATCTCTTGAAGCAGCGCTTGGCAACCATCTGGTTGAGCGCAAGTTAACTGCTGAAAGTCAGGATACCACCTCTGACAACAGCAATTTCCTTCCGCCCGTGGAAATCAAAGGATAGTCCGCTTGGAAAATTCGCTGCGTGTTCATCATTTTGAACCCCTCAGTTATTCCAACGGCCCCGGCAGACGGGCTGTCCTCTGGCTGCAGGGTTGCACTTTAAATTGTATGGGCTGTTTCAACCCCTCCACCCATACCATTTCTGGCGGAAAACCAGTTCTTATAAGTGAACTTCTAAAAAAGTTATTGCGTATTCACCCCAAAATTGAGGGGCTGACCATCAGCGGCGGAGAACCCTTACAACAGCTTAAACCGCTGCTGAGTTTTCTGACACAAATCCGGAATGAAACAAGTCTTTCCATCGTCGTGTTTAGCGGTTTTACATTTGAGGAAATCCGCGCCATGCCCCAGTCAGATCGGTTGATTTACCTGGTGGATGTGCTTATCGCCGGCCGGTACGACCATACGGTTCCCTCAAGCAATCCATGGATTGGATCAGGCAATAAAACGATTCATTTCTTTACTTCGCGCTATTCCATGAATGATCTCCAAAGTGTTCCCTCTGCCGAAGTAATTATCCAACCCAACGGAGAAATCATTTCAAGCGGAATCCATCCACTCGTTCTGCGATAAACATGAATGACCAGCCTTTTCTGGAAGATTTTCGTCGCACGCTCCATTCGATCAGCGAGATTCCGGCGCTCCCCAAAGAGATACTGTTACGGTTGATCCATAGGGGAATCATTCGCGAGCTGCTCTCTTACCCCAACCCGCATAGCATTGCCCTGCTTGAGGATGTTTGTATTACCGCTCCAATTCCCGAAATTCGCGAAGATGCCCTGAATGCCCTCTTTCAGTTAAGCCGCGAGAATCTTTCAGACGCGGTTCTAGGGTTGTACCGCCTCGCAGTAGAAGGTGATCATTCCGGGGCCATTTCTTTTCTCCAAAAACATCCGTTGACTTCCCCTCAGCCCGAGCTTCAAGCGGCATTTTCGTTTATGTACCTCACCGATGATGACTATGCGCAATTCGACAAAGACTTCACGCGGTTAGCCGACTATTTTTTCCACCTGGCCCAGCCTTCCACCCGGCTGAAAATCATCCAATCTGCCAACTCTTCTTTCAAACACAGACTTTCCAATTTGCTGAATGCGCTGTGGCTGGATCAGGAAGAAAAGAGCGACTTTCTCGTCAGGTTCTATCCCCAATCCTCACAAATCGAAAAGCGATTAATCCTGCAACAATTAACTATCCTCGCCGATTCGGGAAACACTGCTGCTCAAAACACGCTTTGTCGGTTGGTAATCAGTTATGATGACCCTGCCGCGCGAGAAATCTGTCTTCAGCGGAACTACTCGCCTTTTCTACCCGCCGAAAAAGCCCTGTTCTACTTTCTATCCAGCCAGTGGGAGCAGTACGAAACATACGACTTCACTCATCACTGGCTGTTGGAAGCTTACTCATCTGCCAGCCCATCTTTACGCCAAAAAGTCCTGGCGCATGCCCGCACAACGGGTCAAATTGGGTGGTTATCCAATCTTTCCAATTACCGGCCCGCCTTGATGATCTGGGAGTTAAGCCCGTCAGATTGGGAGAAAATCCGGATAACTATTCTTTCCAATCCGCGGGATAATTCCTGGGTGCGCCTTTTGAATTATGCTCCTCTTTACTGGGCAGCCTGGCTGCTCGCTCAATTGACCGCCGCACCGGACGTTTTCAGCTCAGAACCGGAATTGAGCGAGATTGCACAACAAGCGAAAGGATGTCTGCCTCAACCGCTGCCCTTCCCTTCAAGAACTGTTCTTCAATCCCCTGCCGGCAGCAATACCTGTTTGGCAGTTTCACCATTTGGGACCGAAGTAGCATTTGGCAGTCTAGAATCCTCAATTCAATTGCTCAGTCTGATCACACTTGAATGGCAAAAACCCCTGCTCAGTCCAACGGCTCCGACACGTGTGCTTGCTTACGATCCACAGGCAACTTATCTTGTCTGCGCTGGTGGCGATCAACGCATTCGCATTTTTCGTCGTCAGGACTACGCCCTGGTAAAAACTCTGGAAGGACATCAAGGCCAGATCAGGTCCATCATTTTCCAATCGGACGGACGAAGGGTTCATTCAGCTGGTTTTGACGGCAGAATTTTCTCGTGGCACTTCCCCAGTGGTTTGACCTCTCAACCCCCTATCGAAACTGGACAAGAGATTTTTTTCACTGACCATTTCCCCGGATAATCAATTATTGATTTATTCCAGTGCCAATCGCACCTGCAATTTCTTCCCCATGAGTGGTGGTCAACCAATTCATTCAATTTCTGAAATGGATGGGGTTCCTCTTGCCTTAGCAGTCAATTCCCGCCAGAAACTGGCGATTGCCTCTCGTTCTGCGACGATTCAACAATTCAGTCTATCCACCTATCAGCCACTTACTCCAGGCCGCTCCACGGGCTCGCCTTTGAACCATCTCATCTATCATCCCACTGTACCACTGCTTTTTGGTATGGAAATTAGCGGCAAAATAAATGCCCGGCACGAAACGGACCTGGAAGTCATCCTGGAAAGCGAACTCCACACCCAACCAGCCTCTGGACTTGGCCTCACTCCTGATGGAAACCTGCTCATCAGTTCCAGCACGGATGGCAAAGTAGTAATATGGGATTTACAGCCTTTCCTTTTGTACTTTCAACCCATTCAAAGCGACCTGCATGAATGGATTGAAAAAATTACCGGCTGGCTGAAAATGGATATGCCAATTTCTAGCCGCCAATGGTTGGAGTTTGCCCTGCAATTGTTGCATTGGCGCGCGCGTTTTGATATTCAAATCGGTGAAGCTGAGCCGCTCCAAATTGGTGAATTTGACATTTTGTTGTAAAAAACTTTAATGGGGAAGAGTATAATGGGGTTTTGGTTGAATTAAACCCTTTGGATCATCCATTGTGAACCTCAAAAAGTTATTTTCAAATCCTACAGAACTGGACAGGATACAATCAAAGAATTTCACCAATGTACAAATAGACGCCATTGGTGTTGGACTGGCGAACGCAGCTGCGCCATTTTTACCGGTTTTTCTTACCCGTTTGGGGGCAACCTCTTACGAAATTGGTCTATTGACATCCATGCCAGCCCTGGCAGGCTTGATTCTGGCAATACCCATGGGGCAATTTTTACAAAATCAAAAAAAGATTATCCCATGGTTCAGTCTTGCCCGTTTGGGCGTCATCATGAGTTACGCTCTCACCGGCATTCTGGCTTTTCTGCTTCAGGGTCAGCCACTGATTACCGGCATTCTCCTCGTTTGGGCGTTGGCTACAATTCCACAAACCTTATTGAACATCTCCTTTTCGGTGGTCATGAATGCTGTGGCAGGCCCCAATTTGCGTTACGAATTAATGACCCGGCGTTGGTCAATTCTGGGAGTTACTACTGCCATAGCGGTTTTCATCATCGGACAATTTTTAGACCGTATAGCATTCCCAACCAACTTTCAGGTCATCTTTATTTTTCTTTCAATTGGTGGATTAATCAGTTACTATTTTTCTTCTCACATCAACCTGCCCGATTTTCAAAAACCAAACACACAGGGGAAAAGGCCACTTCGAGAAACCCTCAAAGAATATCGCATCCTCTTGAGTGGTGAAAAACCATTTCAATCTTTTGTGATTAAGCGCTTTGTATTCCTCTCAGGAGCAGCCTTGACCTTACCTCTCTTTCCGCTTTATTTTGTGCGGGAAGTGCAGGCCAGTAACAGTTGGATTGCCACGATCAATATGGCTCAGACGGCGATTGTCATCGTGGGTTACTTTTTCTGGACTCAACAATCCCGTCGGCGCGGTTCACGAAATGTACTGCTCTGGACCACCTTAGGAGCAGCGCTCTATCCAATCCTCGTAGCCAGTACACATAATGTGGTTCTTATCACCTTATTCGCCGGGATCAACGGCATTTTTCAGGCCGGCTTGAATCTGGTCTTTTTCGACGAGCTGATGAAAACCGTCCCAACCGAATACAGCGCCACATTTGTTTCAATCGCTCAAGGTCTCCAATATATATCATCCATCCTTTCACCCCTGATTGGCACACTGATCGCAGACCTTGCCGGGCTCAGCATTGCGCTGGTAGTCGGCGGAGCCTTGCAACTCATCGGTTTTGTCATGTTCTGGCGTAACCGCCAGTTGATCTTTATTCGCAATCAACCTTCCCCGGCTGGATGAGTCAACCAACTCAAGACCTAACTGACCCACTCAACCGGCAAGTGATCAACTCGATTGACAAAGACAATATAGGTGCCCTCATTATCCACTTCAATGCAGGTCACTCCCGTGTTGTTCATCACAAACCAGCCCTGATAGGGAGAAGCCACCCCCAGCAGTTCCGTCATAAAATAATTGAAAAACGCACCATGACTGACCATCACCACCACGTCGGCCGTATTGCGGTGGCGTTCCATCAACCGGTGAATGGTTCGTTTGGCGCGGAAGTGAGCATGTTCGTCCGTTTCGAAAGGTGCGTTATACCAGCCTTCCTGATCAACATTCTCCACAAACTTCAAGCGCGGAAAAGCGCTTTGTAATTCGGTCGGTTTCTTACCGGGCAGACCGATGTTGAGATCCGTTTCGGGATCTTTGAGATAAACACCACCGACTTCGTGCAAATCCCGCCATCCCAGGATTTTTAAGTCCAATTTTTCTGCAATGGGCTGTGCAGTTTGAAGAGAACGCCACATCAGGCTGCTGTAAAGGTGAATACTATCTGGTTTATGGATTTGAGGGTCACCCTCTCTGGACAGATATCGCTCGAAATGATTGCATAATGCCAGCGATTGTTTTATCCCCAATTCCGTCAGCGTTGGATCGCTGGAACGCCCATCACTGCTGCCGGTTTGTTCCCATAATAAGTTATTGGTTGATTGAGCATGTCGAATAAACAGAATACGCATTATTTCGCTTTCCTTTTTCGATTGGTGGAGGGTGTGCCTATTTGGTATATAATTCACAGATAATTTTGGAACATCGCTTTATTATACCGTTCAAAAAATCTTGTTTATGGTTCATCAAGGTTTCTGGAATCATCAATCTCTGACCATCAGCGTCAAAGGAAACTGCCTCACCATCAGTTTGGGGAGCAGGGAGGTATTCAGTTATGACCTCGCGGGTCGCCTGTGGACAGCGCTGGTAGATGAAATTTCCTATCGGCGTGGTCTGGATGGCAAAATTGTTGCCAAATGGCAGACTGGTGAGAAAACCCGCCAGCGTCGTTGGCTTACCCCACCTGAATCGGCTGATCTAATTGAACGCGGTCATGCTCTCCTCTGCAAGCTGACGAGCGACTTACGCTCTCAAAAAATTGTTCTCAACCCACCGCTAAACGACAAGGGCTGGCGCGATTTACAAACCGCTGCCGCCTTCGACAACACCGACGCTGAAGCCGATGCACTCGGCTATTTCCGGGTTTACAAACCGATCGGCATTCTTCCACCCGATCAATATATCTCGGTTGTTTTACAGGCAACCGAAGGCTGCTCCTTTAATACCTGCACCTTTTGCGATTTCTACCGCGATCGTCCTTTCCGAATAAAACGAGTTGATGAATTTCGAGAACATATCCGTGCAGTAAAAGCATTTTTGGGGGAAGGCCTCAGTTTGCGCCGCACCATCTTCCTGGGCGATGCCAACGCGCTTGTCATTCCAATGCCACGCTTGATCAGCCTTATGGAAGTAATTCATGAGGAACTGGATGTGGAAAAACTGGGCGGCATTTTTGCATTTCTGGATGGTTTTAGCGGGGAGCGCAAAACCCCACAGGATTTTTCACGCCTGGCTGAATTGGGTCTGAAACGGATTTACATTGGCATGGAATCCGGACATGAACCGCTGCTTAAATTCTTACGCAAACCCGGCACGCCGCAGGATGTATTACAAGCCGTTCGCAACATCAAAGCAGGCGGTGTGGCGGTCGGAATCATCGTGCTGCTGGGAGCAGGTGGTGAAACTTATGCACAAGCCCATATTCAAGATACAATCCGGTTAATCAACGCAATGCCACTGGACATGGAAGATTTGATTTACTTCTCCGAGCTGGTCGAAAATGAAAACCTCCCCTATGTTCAAACGGCTTACCAGAATTCCCTTCAACCCTTAAGTGCAGAAAAGCGTATTCAACAGGGCGAAGCGATTGAAAACAATTTGGTTTTCGGGAAAAAAGGCACTCCGCACATCAGCCGCTATGACATCCGTGAATTTGTCTACTGAATCGATTTACCGGGGTGAGATTACGGTCATTTTCCATGGCGCTTTGACCGATTTCTTTAAATCCAAATCGGAATCTTGCACCATCCAATTTCAACTGCGCGAAAAGACCTCCCTCAAGCACATTATTGAAGCCCTGGGTGTGCCACACCCCGAAGTTGGGAAAATCCTTGTCAACCAGCAAGAAGCGGACTTGACCTTTCATCCCCTACCTGGCGACCTGATCCACATTTACCCCGGTCAACTGGATCAGCAAACCTCCACCGACAATTGCCCAAAATTCATACTGGACAACCACCTGGGTAAATTGACGGCATATTTACGCTTGCTGGGTATTGATGCCGGTTACAATCCCAAATTTGAAGATGCCGATATTGCTCAAATTGCCGCCGAACAGGGTCGCATCGTCTTGACCCGTGATCGCGGCTTATTGAAGAGAAAAGTGATTCAGCGTGGTTATTGCGTGCGGGCGGACAACCCACTTTCCCAGTTAGACGAGGTCACTCGCCAATTTCAACTTGCGTCCTATTTCAAACCCTTCACCCGTTGCCCGCGCTGCAACGGCCTCTTAGAACGGGTGGCAAAAGAGGCAATCCTTCAACATTTGCTGCCATTAACCCGCCAGTACTATAACGAGTTCAGCCGTTGTTCGCAGTGTGGTCAAATCTACTGGAAAGGCTCTCACTACGATCGCATCAAACCGATTATCCAACGCTTTGCCATCATCAACGACGAGGAAAAATGAATTTTACATTCCCGGTTGGAAAACTACCCCCTGAATTTTTACAGCAACTGATTAACACTCTCCCCACTCAATCCGAGCGGGTCATCGTCGGCCCCGGCATTGGTCTGGATTGTGCGGTGGTTGAGTTTGGTGAACGCTGTCTGGTCTTTAAGAGCGAACCGATCACATTTGCAACCCGCCAGATCGGCTGGTATGCCGTACAAATTGCCGCGAATGATATTGCCACAACTGGAGCACGTCCGCAATGGATGCTGCTTACCCTGCTGCTTCCGGAGAATAAAACCAGCCCTTCAATGGTCAAAGAAATTGCCGAAGAGGTGAGTGAAACCTGCCGTCAAATGGGAATCGTGCTGATCGGCGGACATACCGAAGTAACCAGCGGCTTGGATCGGCCAATTTTGGTTTCCACTTTGATTGCAGAAACTACCCGCGAAAAGGTCATTACTCCCTTAGGCGCTAAACCCGGCGATGTCCTGATTTTAACCAAAGGCATCCCCATCGAGGCTACCGCCCTGCTGGCAAAAGAATTTCCCGAGCGGCTGCAAGGCATCCTCAGCGAATTTGAAGTTGATCAAGCTCAAAATTTTCTTAAAGAACCCGGCATTTCGGTAAGCCGCGATGCAGAAATTGCGGTCAAAGCAGGAGAAGTCCATGCCATGCACGACCCGACCGAGGGCGGGCTGGCAACCGCCCTCTGGGAACTGGCATATGCCAGTCAGAAAACTCTGGTCATTGATCCCTCTGAAATATTTATCCCTCAACTTTCCCGTAAAGTTTGCAATATTTTTGGGCTAGATCCCATGGGTAGCATCGCATCAGGAGCACTCCTCATTGCCGCTTCCGCCGAATCGGGTCTGGAAATTATCAAAGCCTTGCGGAAAGAGAGCATTAACGCTTCCGTCATCGGCGAAATCGAAAGTGGTCAGCCAGCCGTTTATCAAATCACCGAACATGGCCGGCAACTGCTGACCAAATTTACCCGCGATGAGATTGCACGAGTATATGAAACTGTCTAAATAATCGGGAGTTATTCAGAACATGGGCTTTATCCTGTCGGTCATTTTCGGCTTCTTACCCATGCTGGTTTTTGCCTTCTTTGTTTACTGGCTTGACCGTTACGAGAAAGAACCCCGCCACCTGTTGGGTGGGGCTTTCGTGTGGGGAGCTGTCGTTGCAGCTGGTTTTGCCTTTTTGATCAACACCTTGCTTGGAGCAGGAATTTTTATCTTAACCGGCTCAGAGCTGATTGCCCAACAAACCACCGGTTCGCTGATCGCCCCAATCATTGAAGAATCCCTCAAAGGGATGGCCGTGCTGATCGTCTTTTTCTTTTACCGCAAAGAGTTTGACTCCATTTTAGATGGAATTGTGTATGCAGGAATTACAGCGTTGGGTTTTGCCGCCACAGAAAATACCTACTATATTTTTAATTACGGGTATCTCGAAAGCGGGTATACCGGTTTATTAACCCTGGTCTTTATCAGGGTGATTCTGGTAGGCTGGCAACATCCATTCTACACCGCATTTTTTGGCATCGGTTTGGCAATTGGCCGCCTTTCACCGCACCGCTTCAAAAGATTGTTGTTCCCCACAGGTGGTTTGTTACTTTCAATTGCTTTACACAGTATCCATAATACCATCCCCTCGATCATTCCTGGTATTGCCGGCATTGTGATCGGAACATTATTTGACTGGACGGGCTGGCTCGGCTTGGGAATTTTCATCCTGTATGTCATTTATCACGAGAAAAAGTTAATTCAATCGGAATTGAAAGAAGAGGTGCAATTGGGCATCATTTCTTTGGAACAGTATCTTAATTCGTCCTCAAATATTGCCCGCTTCAAAACACTTCTAAATCATTTCGGTAAACCATCATTCCCCACAATTGCTCATTTTTATCAATTGTGTGCCGAACTCGCCCATAAAAAACATCAATTTCGCCGATTGGGGGATGAAGAAGGCAACCTCAAAATCATCGCTCAGTTGCGCGGTGAACTGGCACAATTAAGCCCGCTTGTGGGTTAATTCAAAATCTTGCCCGCCGCCGAAAGCGTGGTAAAATCTAGGCACATTGGAATAACGGATTTTTTGCGCCCGTAGTGAAGTGGATATCACATTACCCTCCGGAGGTAAGAGCCCGAGTTCGAGTCTCGGCGGGCGCACTAATTTTTAATCTATCCTTTGTTAACATTCTACTAATACTTGTCTGGTATAAATAATTTCGATATTCTGGACAATGCAGAGAACAAAAGTGTTAACATGGAGGACTAGACAATGGAACTGATGTTTGGAGGGTACGGTTTATACATCCTCTTCTCACTGCCAGCGCTCATATTGGGCTTTTGGGCTCAAATTAGAGTTCAAAGCGCTTTTAATAAATATTCCCGCGTAAGGACCTACGCCGGTTTGACCGGCGCCCAAATTGCCCGCCGAATGCTCGATTCGGTTGGCCTGGCCCATGTTCGAGTTGAGCCGTCACAAGGCTTTTTGAGTGATCACTACGACCCGCGTGTCAAAGTCTTACGTTTGAGCCCGCAAGTATATCAAAGCAACAGCGTTGCAGCAGCAGGTGTGGCTGCACACGAAGCAGGACATGCCATTCAGGATGCCAGTGGTTACGCCATGCTCCAGCTGCGCTCCGCATTGGTACCGGGTGTACAAATTGGCAGCTGGTTGGGCCCCATAATCTTTATTATCGGCTTTTTCCTCTCCCCGACAATTGGCACCTCTATTGCCTGGCTGGGAATCGGACTCTTTGCTCTGGCGGCGGTTTTTGCGCTGATTACGCTGCCGGTTGAGTTTGACGCCTCACGGCGCGCCAAAGCCTGGTTAGCCACTTCTGGGACAATTTACAACGAAGAGATCCGCGGGGTTAATAGCGTTCTCGATGCTGCAGCTCTGACCTATGTTGCGGCAGCTGTGCAAGCCATTTCCACCATTCTTTACTATGTCTTCTTGCTAACGGGACGCAATCGAGACTGATTCGCTCAAACTTTTTCCTTGACACCATAGCACATGGAACAGCACTCCCATGTGCTAATTTTTTTCCTGTGAAAATCCGCACAAAAAATGGATAGTTAATGTAAAATTAAACCAAGTTAAACTGAGTTCAATCTTGTTTACCAGCGAGGTCAAATGATCACCAGAACCGTTCCCGATATTGTTGTTGGGAGACTACCCCGCTATCTACAAGCCTTAGAGCATATGCATCGTGAAGGAATTAAAACCACCTCTTCTCAGGAGTTGGGTGAAGCAATTGGCATTTCGGCGGCCCAAATTCGCAAAGATCTCTCTCAATTTGGAGAATTTGGCAAACAAGGCACGGGATACTCGGTTGCCTATCTGGTTGAACAGTTGCAAATGATCTTAAGATTAAACAGAATATGGGATCTTGCCCTGGTGGGTATGGGAGATTTAGGCAATGCGCTTGCCCGCTATCAGGGCTTTGCGGAACACGGTTTTCGCATCACTGCTGCCTTTGATAACGACCCGGAAAAAATAGGTAAAAAAATTGCCGGCCTTGTCATTCAAGACAGCCGCGAAATGAAACGAATCATCCCTCAATTGGGAATAAAAATCGCTATGCTGACAGTCCCGGCCGCTGTTGCTCAAACAGTAGCAGAAGAACTGGTCAAGGCTGGCATTCGCGCCATTCTTAACTATGCCCCGATCAGCCTAAATTTACCCATCGGGATTCATGTGGAGAACATTGACCCGATTATTAAACTCCAGCACATGACCTATTATCTGGAATAACCGGAAAAGGGCCGCAGATCTAAAAATTGATTAAACTTCGCCGCAGCGTATCCCTCATTGCCAGCGCCCGACAAGCCCCTTCGGCAGTGCAGGTAAGCGGATTATCCACAAGGTATGCTGGAATACCCAGCGACTTGGTTAAAAATTTATCCATCCCGCGCAGTAACGCACCCCCTCCGCACAACGCCACCCCGCGGTCAATGATATCAGAAATTAATTCGGGAGGCGTCTTTTCAAGAACCCGTTTGACCAGTGCAACAATTTCATCAAGAGGTTCCTGTAAAGCATCTACAATATCATCCGTGGTCAGGTTAACGGGTCTGGGCAATCCGGTTACCTGATCCTGGCCCTGCACTTCCATGGTTATTTGTTGCTCTAATTGAATTGCGGCCCCAATTCGAATTTTTAGCAATTCGGCGGTGGTTTGACCGATAATTACCCCAAACTTTTTTCGCACATAATTGACAATGGCTTCATCCATGTACAATCCGCCGGTGCGGGAGGTTTCTGCGGTTACAATGTCATTCATCGCCAGGATGGCAACCTGATTTGTCCCGCCCCCAAGCGAAATGATCATATTACCCGACGGGGTATTGATAGGAAGATCAATTCCCAACGCAGCAGCCAGCGGCTGTTTAATGAGTAAAACTTCTCGGCTGCCGGAGCCAAGTCCGGCCTCATGGACTGCGCGGGTTTCAACGCTGGTAATCCCATAAGGCACAGTCAAAATGATGCGAGGGCGAAAGATCAGCATTGGCCCACAAATTTTCTTGACCAGATATTGTAATAAATTTTCAGTAATTTCAAACTCGGCAATCACGCCATGCCGCAAAGGTCGCACCACTTCGATACTATCGGACACACGACCCATCATATCACGGGCAGCCTGACCCCACTCGACCATTTTTTGTTCTTGAACCACAATCGCAACCACGGTAGGCTCTTGCAGTAAAATCTGATTGCCTTCGGCGATTACGGTATTGAGCGTGCCCAAATCAATGCCCAATTCCCTTGAAAATGCAGGCATATCGCTCTTAATCCTTCCGTTCACAAAGATGAGATGCCCTCAAGTGGCACCTTCTTTTCATTATACCCTGAATGTCCTAACCGCCGCCTATTCGGGGCTGCCCACTACGATAACGTTGTGCAGCGCTGATCCGCAAAGTACTTCGGCGTAAGGCAGCTTGCGCTGCCAGGTATTCATCCGTATCCACATCACTGATTTTACTGAGCAATTCTTCCGCCCGACGACGGGCTTCTTCCGCGCGTGCCAGGTTGATTTCCATCACATTTTCGGCAGCATCAGCCAGAATGACAACCGCTTCCGGCAGGACTTCCGCCACCCCGCCGGCAACAGTAAAAAACTGCTCTTCACCCTTTTTGCGCACCGTAATAATGCCGTATTTCAAAATGGTCAGCAGAGGAGAGTGATTTGGAAGAATACCCATTACCCCTTCCACGCCCGGCAGAACAACGATATCCACATCGTCCTGATAGACTATTCGGTCTTGCGAAACAATTTCACAGCGAATCGGCATCTTTCAACTCAATTATGCCAGTTCTTTGGCTCGTTCACGGGCTTCATCAATCGTTCCAACCATGTAGAAGGCCTGCTCAGGCAAATCATCACAACTACCATCCAGAATTTCTCGAAAACCGCGCACCGTTTCTTTGAGGGGCACATAGCGGCCAGGACGTCCGGTGAATTTTTCAGCCACAAACATCGGTTGCGAGAAAAATCGTTCAATTTTCCGCGCACGGGAAACGATTAGTTTGTCATCTTCACTCAGTTCGTCAATACCCAAAATGGCAATGATATCCTGAAGGTCTTTGTATCGCTGCAGCACCCGCTGAACTTCACGGGCAGTGGTGTAATGCTCTTGACCTACAATGTTTGGGTCCAAAATACGTGAGGTGGATGCCAGTGGATCTACGGCCGGGAAAATGCCCTTCTCTACAATAGAACGTTCCAATGCAATGGTAGCATCCAGATGGGTAAAGGTTGCCACTGGCGCCGGATCGGAATAGTCATCTGCCGGTACATACACCGCCTGCATTGAGGTGATCGAGCCGTTGCGGGTTGAGGTAATCCGCTCTTGCAACTCGCCCATCTCGGTTGCCAGGGTCGGCTGGTAACCCACCGCCGAGGGCATACGACCCAAAAGAGCCGAAACCTCCGAGCCAGACATGGTAAACCGAAAGATGTTATCAATAAACAACAACACATCCCTGCCCTGATCACGGAAGTACTCTGCCATGGAAAGCGCCGTAAGAGCAACCCGCAGGCGTACACCTGCCGGTTCATTCATTTGCCCAAAGACCATCACGGTATCTTTCATGACGCCCGATTCCAGCATTTCGCGGTACAGTTGGGTTCCTTCCCGGGTTCGTTCACCCACACCAGCAAAAACCGAATTTCCCTGATGCACAGTGGCAATTGAGCGAATCAATTCCATAATGATGACGGTTTTGCCGGTGCCTGCTCCGCCGAAAATGCCCGTTTTACCACCTTTTGTAAATGGCGCAATCAGGTCAATCACCTTCAGCCCGGTTTCAAAGACCTCGACGCGCGTTGATTGTTCGGCAAAAGTCGGTGCAGGACGATGAAGGGGGTAATAAGTATCGGAAACAACCGGCCCAAGGTTGTCCACCGGTTTGCCAAGCACATTGAAGATGCGACCGAGCGTGGCTTCTCCAACCGGCACTTTAATGGGGGCGTAAGTTCGACGTGCCGGTAAATTTCGCACCAGCCCATCGGTTGAATCCATGGCAATACAGCGCACCCAGCTATCGGGTAATTGTTTTTCCACTTCTAAGATAAGGGGGTCTTTACCATCCCGCTCAACTTCAACGGCTTCATATAACTCAGGCAGGTCATCCGCCGGGAATTCAACATCCACTACACCACCCAGAATTTGAACCACTCGACCGGTTGCTTTTTCCATAATCTTTAATACTCCTCCATCTGTCTCTCAGAAATTGCTTACTTATCTTTCTGCGGTTGCCTGAGCCAGTGCTTCAGCGCCTCCAGTAATATCCAGAATATCATTTGTAATTGAAGCCTGCCGGGCTTTGTTGTATTCAATTTGCAAAACTCCAACCAACTCTTTTGCACTGTCGGTTGCATTGCGCATGGCAACCATGCGGGCTGCATGTTCACTTGCCTGCGCTGAAAGGATAGCCTGATATATCTGCAATGCGGTGAAGCGGGGGATAATTTCATCCAGTAATTCTTCGGCTCCCGGCTCGTAAGAAAATACCCGGCTGGAAGCGGTTGGTGAACTCATGTACTGGATGGTTGAATCCTCTTCTGGTTTTAATGGCAGTAAGCGGCGGATGACCGGTTCCTGTTTGAGCATGCTGATAAACTCGGTGTAGGCAATAAAAACTTCATCCACATTTCCACTCAGGTATTCATCCACCACCAGTTTTCCAATGGGCGCACACACATTGAACGAGGGATTGACCGGCAAACCGCTGAATTCAGCAATTACCGGCCTGCGCCGGCGAATCAGCATGTCTCGGCCTTTTCTACCAATCGTGACAAATACCGCTGGAACATCATGTTCGCGCATTGCAATCAGGGTATGGCGCACAATGTTGACATTGTAGGCCCCCGCCAAACCACGATCAGAGGTAACCAGCAACACCAAATCTTTCTTGGCTTCTTCTCTATCCGCCAGCAAGGGATGCAGGTTTTTTCTCCCCGGCTGCCGGGAAAGATGCACCAGCACTTCCCAGGCTTTTTTGGCATATGGCCGGGTCTGCTCATTGGCCTGAATCGCCTTTCTCACCTTGCTGGCGCTTACTGTTTCCAGCGCCCGTGTAACCTGAGCCAGATTTTTGATGCTGCGAATTCGCAGCCGCATTTCACGAATAGATGGCATTCGTCTTCCTCAACTCGCAGCCTTATTTATATCCAACCCGCGTTAAAACCCTGAATCGCTTCTCTTAACCGGGCTTCGGTTTCCGGAGTAATCAATTTCTTCTCCTGAATATCTTTCCCGATATCGGGATGAGAAGATTCCATGTAACGCAGGAAAGCATTTTCCCACGCCTTGACCCGATCCACCGGCACATGATCAACAAACCCGTTAACCCCTGCATACAAGGCCATCACCTGATTTTCCAATGACATGGGTTCGTATTGCGGCTGTTTAAGAATTTCCTGCAAACGCAAACCGCGGTTCAACTGTGCCTGGGTGGCTTTGTCGAGATCGGAGCCAAATTGTGCGAACGCCGCCAGATCTCGAAAAGCAGCCATGTCCAGACGTAACCGGCCGGCAACCTGTTTCATCGCTTTGGTTTGGGCATCTCCACCCACGCGGGATACCGAAATACCCACATTAATGGCCGGTCGGATACCTGCATTAAACAGGTTGGATTCAAGATAAATCTGCCCATCCGTAATGGAAATAACGTTGGTGGGAATATAGGCAGAAACATCACCTAATAAGGTTTCAATAATTGGCAAAGCCGTTAATGAGCCGCCGGTTCCTTCCACCGGTAACACTTTATACTGATCGGCATCCGGCAGGGCTTTCAGGGCTTGTTCGGCATCGTGTTTAGCCAGCGGACCGCGATATTCTTTGCCATCCACCCCATCTTCCGCTTTGGCTTTTGACCCTTCAAAGGTTTTGGGCACAATCACATAATGGGTTGCAAGCCGTGCTGCCCGCTCTAAAAGACGGGAGTGCAGATAGAAAACATCACCAGGATATGCCTCGCGTCCCGGCGGCCGCCTCAGCAACAACGAAATCTGTCGGTATGCCCAGGCGTGCTTGGAAAGGTCATCATAAATTACCAGTGCATCACGCCCGCTTTCCATAAACTCTTCACCGATGGCACAGCCTGCATAAGGAGCAATGTATTGCATGGCTGCCGGCTCATCCGCTGCCGCCATGACCACAACAGTATGCGCCATAGCGCCGTAGCGTTCCAGTAATGCAATTGTGCGGGCAATTGCAGCCTTTTTTTGACCGATGGCAACGTAAATGCAAATCAGATTTTTGCCTTTTTGATTGATGATTGTATCAATTGCTATAGCCGTTTTACCGGTCTGGCGGTCGCCAATAATCAACTCCCGCTGCCCTCTCCCAATCGGGATCATGGCGTCAATCGCTTTGATACCGGTTTGCACCGGTGTATCCACATCCTGCCGTTCAACTACACCCGGTGCAATTCGTTCCAGAGGTCGGAATCGATTGAAAACAACTGGACCTTTGCCGTCAATGGGTTCGCCCAAAGCGTTGACTACCCGTCCAATTAATCCATCTCCAACCGGCACGGAGGCAATTCTGCCGGTAGACCGGACTTGCATCCCTTCGGAAACGGTCAGGTAATCCCCTAAAATGGTAACGCCAACCCTGTCCTTTTCAAGATTGAAAGCAATCCCCATCACGCCGTTTTCAAATTCTACCAGTTCCTGGGATTGCACCCCAGCCAGCCCTTCAACTTGCGCAATACCGTCTCCCGCTTCGATAACGGTTCCAACATTGCGGATCTCCAGATGTGGCTGATAGGATTGAATCTTTTCCTGAAGGTCGCTGGTTAATTGTTTGATCAGGTCGCTCATTGAGCCTCCGAAAGAAAATGAGGTTGGACGGGCAAAATTACTGCGAACGAAATACGTCTGTTTCCCAACTTAACGGGTTAAATCATACTAGAAAGAAAGACCTTTGTCCAGTTGCAGGCGTGGACAAATTTATCCTTTTTTACTTTGAAAGAAATTGAAGAGCAAGCCGCAATCGCTCTTCCACATCTTCAGAAGCATCCCGCGGCAGAGATTGTATTGCACTTTGGGCTTCGACGACGCTATAGCCCAACGCCGTCAGGGCTTCTAAAACTTGCAGGTCAACATCCATAAGGCTAATAGCCTGCTGTAGGGGACCTCCCTCACCCACTTTACCCTGTAAGTGCAATAAAATTTTTTGGGCTGTCCGTTTGCCAACCCCCGGCACACGCGCAAAAAGTTCGGCCTGTTCGTTGAATACTGCCTGACGAATATTTTCCACTGAAAGGGTGGAAAGGATGGATAACGCCATCCGCGGACCAACGCCATTCACGCCCAGTAGAAGGATGAAAAAGTCCCTCTCCATTTCGGTTTCAAAACCATAAAGCGACCATCCATCTTCGCGCACAACCAGATGGGTATGCAAAAAAACAGCATCCCCAACCCGCGTTTGCCGTGCGGTGGTAACCGGTACAAACGCTTTTACCCCAATGCTTCCAACTTGAATCACCAGACTGTCTCGGTCGCTTCTAACCACTTCGCCTTGCAGATGAACGATCATGAAATTGAATTGCCCTCCTGTCGTAGACGATTTTCCCGCCTCTTATTATAAATTTCATATACACACAACGCTGTTGCCACTGCCAGATTAAGAGAATCACTTTTACCCAGCATGGGAATTGCCACCATTTCATCGCAAATGGCAAAGTGCTTTTCCTGCAAGCCATGCCGCTCACTGCCCATCAGTAAAACCATGCGGATGGGATAATCGAAAAAGTGGTAGTCTATTTTGGCCTTATCTGAAGTGCCAATGACAGGGATGGAATGGATCTTCTTCCAATTAGCGAACTGTTGAAAACTGGCCCTGATCAACACCTGATTGAAAACCGCCCCCATACTGGCGCGGATACTTATCGGGTCATAGGGATCGGTACACTGGTCCAACAGGATCACCCCCCTTGCACCGGCTGCATCGTTGCTCCTCAGAATTGTCCCCAAATTGCCCGGGTCTGCCACCGAATCCAGAGCTACCCAAATTTCCTCATCCTGAGGCACGATATCCTCCAATTCAGTCCACTTTTGATGAATCACGGCTGCGATTCCCTGGGGTCCATCTTTGGAAGAAAGAGAAATAAACACTTCTTCACTGACAGGTAACACTCTACCGCCAGAGGTTTGAAACTTTTCTATCAGTTGTTGACCAAAAAGGCTGTTTAATAATGTCGGACTGTAAATCAAGAGTTCGATGTGCCAGTTTGAATCCAGCGCTTCACCCACAATCCGCAAACCTTCAACAAAAAATAAACCACTTTGCTGCCGTTCCTTCCGCTCACGCAATTTTCGGATTTGTTTGATGGTTGGGTTGGATAGGCTGGTAATCATTTTTCCAAATTTTTATATCGCACACTATGCAGATGACAAATGGCAATTGCCAGTGCATCGGCTGCATCGTCAGGTGTTGGAATCACTTCCATATTCAGTATTGCCTTGACCATGTACTGAACCTGCTTTTTATCCGCAGATCCATAACCAGCAACTGCCTGTTTGACTTCCAGCGGAGTGTATTCACTCACTTCAATCTGATTTTCTGCCATCGTCAGCAAGGCCACACCTCTTGCCTGCCCAACTGCTATGGCAGTGGTCACATTTTTTTGAAAAAACAATTTCTCCACCGCCGCACTTTCCGGACGGTGGAGTTGAATTATTTTTTCCAGTTCCTGATGCAGCAATAATAGGCGCTGTGCCAGAACCAGTTTGGGTGGGGTGGTTACAACACCATAATCCACCAGTAAAATTCCGTTTCTTGTATCACGAACCACACCGTAACCGGTGGTCGCAACCCCCGGATCAATACCCACCACCAACACGAGGGCTATTCCTCAGCCAGAGTAGCCATTGCCTCCTCAGAAATGCGCAGATTGTGATACACATTCTGCACATCATCCAGATCTTCAAGGCTTTCAACCGCCCGCAAGACCTGCAAGGTTTCCTCCGTTCCAAGCTCCATTTCTGAGGTCGGAATCATCCGTAAACCTGCGTCTTCCGGTTGATAACCGGCCTGACGCAAAGCATCCGAAAGGGTTTTGAACGATTCTACCGAACCAATAATCTCAATGGTGCCGTCATCGTAATTGACATCTTCAGCGCCAGCAACAACGGCAACATCAAACAATTTTTCCATGACAGATTCATCGCCAGGAACTGCAAAATATGCTGCGCGTTTGAATTGCCAGGCAACCGAACCTGCCTCTCCCAAACTGCCGCCTGCGCGAGTCAACACATGGCGTATCTCAGCAACGGTGCGATTGCGGTTTTCAGTGACGCATTCGATCATTAAGGCTACACCGTGTGGAGCATAACCTTCATAGAAGACCTCTTCAAATGCAGCGCCGTCTTTGGATTCTCCCGTGCCTCGCTTAATGGCACGTTCAATATTCTCTTTTGGCATATTTTGACTGCGTGCTTTTTCAACCGCTAGCCGGAGACGGAAATTGGTTGCCGGGTCTCCTCCACCTTCCCGTGCCGCAAGGACAATTTCCCGCGTCAGGCGGGTGAACAATTGCCCGCGCTTGGCGTCCATAGCACCTTTCTTGCGTTTAATGGTTGCCCACTTGGAATGACCAGACATATTGTGTTCTCCTTCAAAACCTGAACAAGTGCCAGACTGTCAAAATTTTCTAAATTATACCATGCCGCTGTCCCCAACATCGTGATTTTTCCAAAATAGGCTGTCAGGACCTCATAACTTACAGAATGTTTACAACCCCGGATTTGATATTGATTTATCACCGTTATAATACTAAATTATTACTGAAACAATACAAAATCCAAAAAATGACCACAGATGATCATGGTGAAATTACAACATTTTTTTCTGATGCTGCCCATTTTCCTCAATACCATCATGGTTCCCCTTGAACAGACAATCCCCCTCACGGGATTACCTGTATATCTGGATGGACGCCCGCCCTTTATTGTTCAATTAACTCAAGATCCGCTGGAATTATTTATTGAGCAGGTTGCCAAACCTCAACAAAGCTCTTCGCCGGTTGGCCTTTTTCATCCTGTGCTGTTGCAGGCAGAAATCATTCAGCAGCCAAAAAACGTTCCTGGTTTTGTCAGCACCGATCCACAGAAATTGACCCAATTCAGTCTTGCGGGTCAATACGGGGTAACGGCGCTGCTGGCTCATAACTACCTGATGGGACAGACTTTTTTCAAATTTCAGGAAGGTGATATTCTCACCATTGTGTATGGCGATAAAACCTTTCAGGAATATCAGATTGAGGAAATCCGCCGCTATCAGGCATTAACCCCTAACAGCCCTTATTCAAAATTCGTCAACCTTGCAGACCCGGACAAAAAAGTAATCACTGCAACCGACTTGTTCTACGAGATTTACACCCAAAAAGATACACTTGTCCTGCAGACCTGTATTGAAAAAGAGGGTGAGCTTTCATGGGGGCGCATCTTCATCATTGCCAGGCCGATTGAAGCCATGACTACTTATCCAATTCAATAAGCAGCAGGTTCTTCAGAGATGGTAAGTGGTTCGCCCACCGGTTGAGCAACGACGATCAACCGGTGGGTATTCGTCCATGCCGGCCAACAGGTAACCAGCGTAATCCGTTCATCCTCAGAAGGCAGAATCCACCGCGCATTTTCCAGCCGTGTCTGAACGTCCACATTGCGCTCAGGCAGAATCATCACATTGACTACCTGATAGCGATAACCAACCATACCTCCAATCAAAACAATTTCATCGCCGGGTTGGAGCTTGTGCAAATTTTCAAAGACTTTGCCATCCACGTTATGATGTCCAACCAGCACTGTGTTACCTGCCTGCCCTAAAACTGCCGAACCGGTATACCAACCTGCGGCAAACTTGTTGGGCGCCTGCCATTGTTCGTACACCTCCCCACCAATTCGGGTTTGTTTGGCTTTGGTCGGAAGAACGGGTGCGTCTAACTGAATAGATGGAATGATCAGACGGGTTGGGATGACCGCCGGTCGGGTAGCCTGGGGAGTAATCGTAAAAACCGGGATGGGAGTGGGTGAATTTGGCTCGTTTCCGCTACTTGAGCCGGGAGTAATTTCCGGCAAGGCAGGCAAAGTGGGCAGGGGTGGTAAACCCTCTTGTGCATATTCACTTTCCAGATTCAAAGGCACAGAAAGTGGAATAAACCCCGTCTCACCCTGATTTTGTTCCCAATCTTCAAAACTGGCAAATTGTACACCCACCAGTTCAGCAACAGACAGTACCGAACCGGTAATCCCGACCAAAACGAACAAAATACCAATAAGAACTAATGGTTTTGATTTTCGGTTAATCACTCGCTACAAACTTTGCTATGATTCAGTATTCGTATTGTTACTCTCAGGATTATTCCTCACCCGTGTTGAGTTTATAACCCAAGCGGTCAATGTTGATGATGCGCTCCGCAAAGGCAGGATCAACTTCTTCAAATTTCTGGCGAAGCAGGTATACCAGATACTTAATACGCTGCCGCGCCTGCGGAAAGTCCCTTCCCCAAACCCCTTGTGCAATTTTTTGGTAATGCACAATCTCCGGTGCGTGTTTGGCAAGCATCAGCAGCACACCAAATTCCTTACCGGTCAATTGAATCCGCGTATTGCGGAGGCGCACTTCGCGGGTTTGTGTATCAATTGCCAGCCCAATCTGCGGAAAGACATAGCGGTTACCTTCGCGGTTGGATTTTGAGCGACGTAAAACGGCATTGACCCGTGCCACCACTTCTGCCTTGTAAAAAGGTTTGGTCATGTAGTCATCCACACCTTTTTGCAAGCAGGTAACCACATTATCTTTATTGGTCAATGCAGTCACCACAATGATGGGAGTGTTGCTAATTTCACGCAGCCGATCTACCGTTTCCCACCCATCCATCTCGGGCATCATCAAGTCTAGTACGATCAAATCGGGAAAACTGAGACTGACTTTGTTGAGCGCTTCTTTCCCATTTGAAGCGCTGAGCACATCGAAACCGGCATGACGAAGAATTTGCTTGAGCAAAAAGGCCGTATCCTGGTCATCCTCCACAACCAGAACCCGCGGACGCTCACTGGCATAAAATTCATCCAGATCCGCTCCAACTTCTTCCCGGGGTGTTTCCATCGCTTTTTCCTCCTTGGCCTGATTGACTGACAGATTTTATGTAACCTCCAAGCACAGCGACGATAGAATCGCAATCGGATTCAACGCCTGGCGCTTGGAGGCAAAAACCGGATGTGGATCTGGACCGGGTTCAAACCAAAAGA